>UMCB01008563.1_pt1 | contig 154665 bp, 183 predicted proteins | sample 1964151 | NCBI WGS metagenome assembly UMCB01 (sample SAMEA4835960, study PRJEB28245) | human gut metagenome | biome: gut microbiome; material: fecal sample | place: Denmark | collected 2008
GTGGAGGGCGGGCGGTGCCTTGCCAGCGCCCTGCACACGGCGGAGAACATGCTGGTGCCCGCCTGCCTTGCCCTTGCACTGGGGGCTGAGGGCGGACGCGACGCCGCCGTGGCCCAGTATGGCAGCCTGAAAGGGATGGCGCTGCCCCTGCTGACGTTTCCGTTTGGCCTGCTGGGCAGCCTCTCCGTCCTGCTGATGCCGGAGATCACGCAGGCCCACATCCGGGGCGAGACGGCCCGCCTGCAGGCCCTCATTGACCGGATGCTGCGGCTGACCGGGTATTTCTCCGCCCTGGCCGGGGCGGTGTTCTGGGTGCTGGGCTGTCCGCTGGCCCAGACGCTCTACCACAGCCCGGAGGCGGGCTTCTATTTGGAGGTACTTGGCCCGGCCATGCCGCTGCTCTATTTTGAGAGTATGGTGGACGGTGCCATGAAAGGGATGGGGGAGCAGAAAGCGGCGTTCCGCTACAGCGTGTGGGACTCGATCTTGCGGATCGTGGGCGTGGTGCTTCTGCTGCCCCGGTATGGGATGCCGGGTTTCCTGTTTGTGATCCTGGTGTCCAGCTGCTACACCTGCCTTGCCAACACCGGGCGGCTGCTTGCCAGCAGTGAGACAAAGCCCCGGCTCTGGCGCTGGCTGGGGGCCCCGATGCTGGCTTCTGCAGGGGCTGCAGCCGTGGGTGTGGCCCTGCGGCAGGGGCTGGCCGGGTGGTTTGCCGGAGCGCTTTTGCCGCGGCTGGGAGGGCTGGCTCTCTGCGCAGGCGGGATGAGCGCTGTCTATCTCGTGGCAGCCTGGCCGCTGGGCCTGGGAGAAGAGGTGCGGGCCGCGCTGGCAAAAAAGCACTGAGTGCCGGAAAAACAGAGCGGAAATGGAAATTTTCTGGACACCGGGGCGGGAAACGAGTATAATACAATGGATACCATGGAGGCCCAGTGCCTTTCGTGGAAGTTCCCGGAAGAAAAACGGTGCGGACAGGCTCTGCACTGATGCAAAAGAGGATTTATCTGTGAAAGAAAGAAAAAAACAGCCGCCGAAAGTGTTTGCCCGGCGCGCGTTCCTGTTCTTAGTGGATGCTGTCATCGTTACGTTCAGCTTTTACTTTGCCCTGCTCCTGCGGGCGGATGGTGCCGTGGAAGCCACCTGGTGGCCCCATAACCGAGCCTTGCTCTACCACAACCTGCCCTGGATCGTGGCCGTGTACCTCGTCTGCTTTCTGGCAGGGGGGCTCTACTCCATCCTGTGGAAGTATGCAGGGGAGCGCGATCTCATCCGGCTGGCCGGGATGATCGGCGTGCCCACCGTCATCGTCTATCTGGTCAACCGCACCCTCATCCATGGCGTGCTCTTCAATTCGGCCAATGTCATGGCCGCCGTCTTCATCTTTTTGCTGGTGGGCGGCAGCCGCCTGGCATGGCGGCTCTTCCTGAACCACCCGCTGGGAGAGCGGCTGCGGGGCAACACCAGCAAGGACCCCAACCGCCCGGTGATGATCGTGGGCGCGGGCGAGGCCGGCAACTGGGCCATCAATGTCTGCAAGACCAACGACCTCTACGGTCACCCGGTGGTGGCGGTGGACGATGACCCCGCCAAGCTCAACCAGACCATCCACGGCGTGCCGGTCAAGGGCACGCTGGAAGAGATCCCCGCCCTGTGCGAGAAGTACAACATCCAGGGCATCATCATTGCCATCCCCACCCTGAAAGGCAGCCGCCTGAACCATGTCATCGACCTCTGCGTTTCCACCCACTGTGCTGTGCAGATCCTGAGCGACCCGCAGCTGGTGGGAGCCAACGCGCCGGGGCAGGGGGCATTCCGTGAGCTGAACACGGCGGACTTCCTCTCCCGCGAGGAGGTTACGCTGGACACCGCCAAAATTTCCGGCTACCTCACGGGCAAGACCGTGCTGGTCACGGGCGGCGGCGGATCCATCGGCAGTGAGCTCTGCCGCCAGGTGATGAAATTCCACCCGGGCAAGCTGCTCATCTTTGATATCTATGAGAACTGTGCCTACGAGCTCCAGATGGAGCTCCAGCAGAAGTATGGCCGGGACATCCCCGTGACCGTGCTGGTGGGCTCCATCCGAGACAAAAAGCGGCTGGACGAGGTGTTTGAGACCTACCACCCCACGGTGGTCTTCCACGCGGCAGCCCACAAGCATGTGCCGCTGATGGAGGTCAGCCCGGCGGAAGCCGTCAAGAACAACGTGCTGGGCACCAAGAACCTGCTGGTGAGTGCCAGCGAGCACGGCGTGGAGCGCTTGGTGCAGCTCTCCACCGACAAAGCGGTCAACCCCACCAGCGTCATGGGCTGCACCAAGCGCATCTGCGAAATGCTCATCCAGACCTTTGCGGGTAACACCGACATGAAGTGTGTGGCCGTCCGCTTTGGCAATGTGCTGGGCAGCCATGGCAGCGTCATCCCGCTGTTTGAGGCACAGATCAAAAAGGGCGGCCCCGTCACCCTGACCGACCCCAACATCGAGCGCTACTTTATGACCATCCCCGAGGCAGCCCAGCTGGTGCTGCAGGCGGGGGCACTGGCCGAGAGCGGCAGTATCTATGTGCTGGACATGGGCGAACCCGTCAAGATCATGGACCTTGCCAAGCAGCTGATCCGGTTCTATGGCTATGAACCGGGCGTGAACATGGACATCAAGATCGTTGGCCTCCGCCCGGGCGAAAAGCTCTACGAAGAGCTGATGATGGATGAGGAGCAGGACAAAATGCGCCGCACCCAGCACAACAAAATTTTTGTGGCCTCGCCCCGCAGCATCGACCTGGCCCAGTTCTACGGCCAGCTGCAGGAGCTGGAAGCCGCGGCCGAGCACAACGACGAGGGCGTGGTGAAACAGCTGGCCAAGATGATCCCCACCTTTACCCCGACGCGGGAAAACCTCAAGCTGTAAAAATGCTGAAACACGGGCATGGGGCCCGCTGTTACCCATAAAATGAGAGGGATGTATATTATGGAAAAGAAACCGTTTCTGACCGAGGCCATGGCCCAGGAGATCATCCAGGACGTGCCCACGCCGTTCCATGTCTACGATGAAAAAGGCATCCGTGAGAATGCCCGCCGCATCAACAAGGCGTTCAGCTGGAACAAGGGTTTCCGGGAGTATTTCGCCGTCAAGGCTCTGCCCAACCCGGTCATTCTGCAGATTTTAAAGGAAGAGGGCTGCGGTGTGGACTGCTCCTCCCTGACCGAGCTGATGCTCAGCGAGGCTTGCGGTTTTACCGGCAGCGACATCATGTTCTCCTCCAACCAGACCCCCGTGGACGACATGAAAAAAGCCTATGAGTTGGGTGCCTACATCAATCTGGACGACGCCACCATGGTGGAGTTCCTGGAGCGGGTGGCAGGCGTGCCCGAGAACATCTTCTGCCGCTACAACCCGGGCGGCACCTTCAGTCTGGGCGAGAGCGAAGAGGGCTTCCAGGTCATGGACAAGCCCGGCGACGCCAAGTATGGCATGACCGAGGAGCAGATGATCGACAGCTATAAGAAGCTGGCCGCTAAGGGTGCCAAGAACTTCGGCATCCATGCATTCCTCGCCTCCAATACCATTTCGGATGAATACTATCCTGAGCTGGCCGCCATCCTGTTCCAGCTGGCGGTCCGGGTGCAGAAAGCCACCGGCGTGCACATTGCCTATATCAACCTGTCCGGCGGCGTGGGCATCCCGTACCGCCCCGACCAGACCGAGAATGACATCATGGCTATCGGCGAGGGCGTCCGGAAGAAGTTTGAAGAGATCCTCGTCCCCGCAGGCATGGGCGATGTGGCCATCTTTACCGAGATGGGCCGCTTTACCACCGGCCCCTACGGTGCCCTGGTGGCAACGGCCATCCACGAGAAGCACATCTATAAGGAATACATCGGTCTGGACGCCTGCGCGGCCAATCTGATGCGTCCCGCCATGTATGGCGCATACCATCACATCACCGTGCTGGGCAAGGAAGACGCTCCCTGCGACCACAAGTACGATGTGGTGGGCGGCCTGTGCGAGAACAACGATAAATTCGCCGTTGACCGGATGCTGCCCAAGATCGACATCGGAGATATCATCTACATCCACGATACCGGCGCACACGGCTCTGCCATGGGCTATAATTACAACGGCAAGCTGCGCAGTGCCGAGGTCCTGCTCTGCGAGGACGGCTCTCACTGCCTTATCCGCCGCGCCGAGACCCCGCGTGACTACTTTGCAACGCTGGATTTCCTGCCCGCCATGAAGTCTCTGTTTGAGGACTAAAATCACACAAAACAGCGAGGTACAACATGTTCTTTGGTTTTCAGCTCACCTGCGGCCTGATGCTGGTCTTTTACGGCTACTCGGTCATGAAAAATCCCCGTGTCTGGGGAGATCAGGGCCGTCAGGCCGTCAAGGCCGAAAACTTCCCGGAATACTGTCGCCAGAACGGTCTGTTTTTCCTCAAGGCGGGCTTCCTCATGGCCCTTATCGGGGCGCTGGACGCACTGTTCACCCTGAGTGCACTGCTGTACCTGCTGCTGTACGTTTTTGGGCTGGCGTTTGCGTTCTATCCGCTTACCCGCTGGTGTAAGGCCAACGAGGGCTTCTCCTGGCCCTGGCCCCGCGTGGAAAGCGAAAAAAAGCGGATCAAGAAGCTGCGCGAACAACAGAAATCACAAGAGAACAAATAAAACGGAAGCTATGAAAAAGGCACTCCTCACGGAGTGCCTTTTTCGCTATGCGTGTTTGGAGTGTGCTTTGTCAACGACTTCGTAAATGTCCCGCCCGCCAGCAGAGCTTTCACCTCTTCACGGGCAGGGAACATGACAGGCTCCTTTCGCTTACAGTGCATCCATGCTGTTCTGCAAATGCTGATAAAAACGCCTCAGGTGAAATCATACCGCGGCATGGTCTCCGGGTCACGGTACTCGTGCTTCTCGTAGTAGCCGATGAGCGTTCCGTCCTCGTCCCGCAGGGCGACCATGTAGACGTCCTTGTTCTGTTTCTCGTTGTGGTAGGTATAGATGAGATTGTGCTCCGGGCTGGCGGCAAACCAGTCCACGACCGTTTGAATCATCTCGTTGGAGTGGGCGTTGTGACAGTTGGCAAGGCTCCGGCCCACCAGTGCGGCCCCGCCGTGCTTGGCATAGCTGCGGATGGCGGCAGGGTTCATGTAGAGGATGGTATGGTCCAGACCGCAAAGGACAATGGAAGCTCTGTCCTGATCGAGGACGCTTTTAAAATAGGGGTTCAGGTTCATGTCAATGGCTCCTTTCCGTGGAGGGGGCTTCCGGCTTTGCCTTGTCCAGCGCATCAAACTGCTTGACGATCTGCGGGTCTTTCAGTTTGATGACTTTGCCGGAGAGGTAGTGCAGGGTGTTTTCTTCCGGAATATCGAGGAAGCTGATCCGCACGGCGCACAAAGCCTGCGTTTTTGCCCCGGTACGCTCGTTCATCTTCCGGTTGCCGTACTTGATGTCACCCAGCACCGGTTTTCCAAGGTAGGCGAGATGGGCGCGGATCTGGTGCGTCCGGCCCGTGATGAGCCCGATCTTGCAGAGAGCAAACGGCCCGGCGGTGCGCAGCACATCCACGTCCGTGATGATCTGCTTCCGGCGCTCGTCCTGTGACTGGTGGGCGTGAATGCTCACCTTGTTGTTCTTCTCGTCGTGCTCCCACCAGGCGGTGAACCGCCCGGACTGCGGGATACCCACCGTGATGGTGTAGTACTCCTTTTTGAGCAGGTCAGTGCGGATGATCTCGTTCATGTCCCGCAGGGCGGCGTAGCTCTTGGCGGCGATCACAAGGCCCTCGGTGCCCCGGTCCAGCCGGTTGCAGATGCCGGGTTTGAAGCGGTTCTCGCCGCTGGGATCGTACTCGCCTTTCTGGGCCAGATACTGGGTAAAGGCGTCCACCAGGTTGGCGTCGCCAGTGCGGTCGCTGTGGCAAAGCAGGTGAGTGGGCTTGTACAGCACCGCAATGTTCTCGTCCTCATAGATGACGGTCACTTTGGGCTGGTTCTGCTGCTTTTTGGGCGGCTTCTTTGCGGCGGGCTTGGCCCCCTCCGGCGGGAAAAACTCATCGTTGATGTACAGCTCAATGAGGTCTCCAGCCTGGATGCGGTCTTCCGGGACTCCTTTTTTGCCGTTGACCTTGATCCGCTTGTTGCGGAAGCTCTTGTAGAGCAGGCTGGTGGGGAGATCGCGGGTCACGCTCTGAACAAAGCGGGAGAGGCGGACGCCCTCATCGTTGGCGGTGGCAGTGTATTGTTTCATGAATTTGGTTCCTTTATTTTCAGAGATGAAATGGTACTTTTGATTTTTATACAACTATAATACAACGCCCGACGGGCTCTGGCAAGGAAATTTTGCGGGTAAGGCTTGTCTTTTGCCGAAAATGCGGTACGATAGAAGCAGCAATCCAGAGAAAAGGAGAACGAACCATGGCTGCAGAAAACAACCTCCATCAGGGGCACCGCGAACGGATGCGGGAGCGCATTGCCCAGCAGGGCTTTGAGAGCCTGGCCGACCACGAGGCGCTGGAAGTTCTCCTTTACCTGACGAACCCCCGCAAGAACACCAATGTCATGGCCCACGCCCTGCTCAAAAGGTTCGGCAGTTTCTCCCGGGTGCTGGACGCGGAGGAAGAGGAGCTGTGCAAAGTGGAGGGCGTGGGGCCTGCCACGGCCCGGATGCTGCATCTCATGCCCGAAATCTGCAAATACTATACCCGCTGCCGCGCCAGTGAGGAGAACTGCCTGCGCACTACCGAGCAGCTGGCAGAGTTCTTAAAGAGCAAATTCCTGGGGGCAGACCGGGAACGGGCCCTGCTGATGGCGCTGGACAGCCGCAGCCGGGTGCGGGGCGCGTACTGGCTGCGGGAGGGCACCAGCAGCAAGGTCAGCTTTGAGATCAAGGACGTGGTGGCGGCGGCTCTTAAGGGCGGCACCGACAGCGTGGTGCTCTGCCACAACCACCCCAACGGGATGGCGATGCCTTCCCGGGAAGACCTGCAGGCCACGGAGAACATCGTCCGGGCGCTGGGGCTGGTCAAGATCCAGCTGCGGGATCATCTGATCCTGACGGAAACAGAATATTTTTCCATGCGGGAGGAGGGCCGTCTGCCGTTTTATGATTTTGAGAGCGGGCAGATGCTCCGTCCTTACTGAACAAATGGTTTACTTTATAAAATAATTGTGGTATAATCACGGAGAAGAAAACAACTAATTGTGGTTTTAGAGAGGAGAGAGGGCCGTGGCAGAGCAGACGTTTCAACTGGTGTCCAATTATCAGCCCACGGGGGATCAGCCCCAGGCCATCGCGCGGCTGGTGGAGGGCGTGGAGCGGGGAGACCGCTGCCAGACCCTGCTGGGCGTTACCGGAAGCGGCAAGACCTTTACCATGGCCAACGTCATTGCAAAATGCAACCGCCCCACGCTGGTGCTGGCCCACAACAAAACACTGGCGGCCCAGCTGTGCACCGAGTTCCGCTCGTTTTTCCCGGAAAACGCGGTGGAGTATTTTGTCTCCTACTACGACTACTACCAGCCGGAGGCCTATATCCCCAGCACGGATACCTATATCGAGAAAGACAGCGCCATCAACGACGAGATCGACCGCCTGCGCCACTCGGCCACGGCGGCACTTTCGGAGCGGCGGGATGTCATCATTGTGGCGTCGGTGTCCTGCATCTACTCGCTGGGCGACCCCATCGACTACCGCAGCATGGTCATCAGCCTCCGCCCCGGCATGGAGCTGGAGCGGGACGAGCTCTGCCGGAGGCTGGTCAACCTGCAATATGAGCGGAACGACATCAACTTTATCCGCAACAAATTCCGCGTCCACGGCGACACGGTGGATATCTACCTGGCCTATATGAGCGATCTGGCCATCCGGGTGGAGTTCTTTGGGGATGAGATCGACCGCATCCTCGAATTCAACCCGGTGACGGGTGCCAAACAGAACGTGGTCAAGCATGTGGCCATCTTCCCGGCCAGCCACTACATCGTCAGCGCCGAGAAAAAGGCTGCCGCCATTGAGAAGATCCGCGCGGAGTGCGATGCCCAGGTCAAGCAATTCACGGCGGAGGGCAAACTCATTGAGGCCCAGCGCATCCAGCAGCGGACGAATTACGACATTGAGATGCTGACGGAAGTGGGCATCTGCAAGGGCATCGAGAACTACTCGGCGGTCCTCTCAGGCCGTGCCCCGGGCAGTATGCCCACGACCCTGCTGGATTATTTCCCGGAGGATTTTCTGCTGTTTGTGGATGAGAGCCATGTCACCCTGCCACAGGTGCGGGCTATGTACGGCGGCGACTACGCCCGCAAGAAAACGCTGGTGGAGTATGGCTTTCGCCTGCCCTCGGCGTTCGATAACCGCCCGCTAAAGTTTGAGGAAGTGGAGTCCAAGCTCAACCAGATGATCTTTGTCTCGGCCACCCCGGGCGAGTATGAGCGCCAGAACAGCACTCAGGTGGCCCAGCAGGTCATCCGGCCCACCGGTCTGCTGGACCCGGTCATCTCGGTGCGCCCGGTGGAGGGGCAGGTGACCGACCTGCTGGGTGAGATCAATGCCCGGATCGAGCGCCGGGAGCGGGTGCTTGTGACCACCCTGACCAAGAAGATGGCCGAGGACCTGACGGATTACTTCACCGAGCAGGGCATCAAAGTCAAATATATGCACCACGAGGTGGATACTTTTGAGCGAATGGAGATCATCAAAGACCTGCGCCTTGGCTCCATCGACGTGGTGGTGGGCATCAACCTCCTGCGTGAGGGTCTGGACCTGCCCGAGGTGAGCCTGGTTGCCATCCTTGACGCGGACAAAGAGGGATTCCTCCGCAGCGAGACCAGCCTGATTCAGACCATTGGCCGCGCGGCCCGCAACGCCGAGGGCCTTGTCATTATGTATGCGGACGAGATCACAGACAGCATGGACCGCGCCATTACCGAGACAGAGCGCCGCCGCGCCATCCAGATGGCCTATAACAAGAAACACGGCATCGTGCCAAAAACCATCGTCAAGGCCATCCCGGACAGCATTGAGATCAGCGATAAGGCCGAGAACGCCAAAATGAATACCCGCCGGATGGGCAAGCTGGAGCGGGAGGCCGCCATTGACCGCCTGACCCGGGAGATGAAAGAGGCAGCCAAGTTGTTGGAGTTTGAGCACGCGGCGTTCCTGCGTGACCAGATCGACCGCCTGCGCCGGGGCGAGAACCCCACGGCAGATTCGTCCGCCGAACAGGAGCGGAAGCAGAACCACGCACAGACACAGAGAAGAGGGAGAAAATACCTTGGCAAACGATAAAATCATCATCAAAGGGGCCCGGGAGCACAACCTGAAAAATGTCAGCCTGACCCTCCCGCGGGAAAAGCTCATCGTCATGACCGGCCTGTCCGGCTCGGGCAAGTCCAGCCTGGCCTTTGATACCATTTACGCCGACGGCCAGCGCCGCTATGTCGAGAGCCTTTCCAGCTATGCCCGGATGTTCCTGGGCCGGATGGATAAGCCCGATGTGGACGAGATCACCGGCCTGTCTCCGGCCATTTCCATCGACCAGAAAACCACCAGCCACAACCCCCGTTCCACGGTGGGCACGGTGACCGAAATTTATGATTACCTCCGTCTGCTGTATGCCCGCATCGGCATCCCACACTGCCCGGTCTGCGGCAGGGTCATCAGCCAGCAGACCGTGGACGAGATGGTGGACGCCGTGCTCAAGCTGGAAGAGGGGACAAAGTTCCAGGTGCTGGCTCCGGTCGTCCGCCAGCGCAAGGGCACCCAGCAGAAAGAGCTGGACGCCGCCCGGCGGGGCGGCTATTCCCGCGTCCGGATCGATGGCAACCTCTATGATCTGGACGAGGAGATCAGCCTGGAAAAGAACGTCAAGCACACCGTGGAGATCGTGGTGGACCGTCTTGCCCTCCGCAAGGGCATCCGGGGCCGTCTGGCGGACTCGCTGGAGACAGCTCTGGCGCTGACGGGCGGCATCGCCGAGGTGGATGTCATCGGCGGCGAGTGCATGACGTTCAGCCAGAACTTTGCCTGCCCGGAGCACGGCATTTCCATCAGCGACCTTTCGCCCCGCCTGTTTTCGTTCAACAACCCGCTGGGTGCCTGCGAGAAGTGTACAGGCCTGGGCACTTTCATGCGGGTGGATGAGGAACGCATCCTGCCCAACCGCGATCTCTCCATCCGGGAGGGGGCCGTCAAGGCCAGCGGCTGGTACTATGCCGAGGGCTCTGTGGCTGAGATGTATTATCTGGGCCTTGGCAAAAAGTACGGTTTCACGCTGGACACGCCCATCAAGGAGATGAGCACCGAGGCGATCAACGCCCTGCTCTACGGCACCAACGGCGAAAAAATCGAAATGCACCGCACCAATGAGTTTGGCAGCGGTGTCAACTATAATACGTTTGAGGGCATCGTGGAGAACCTGGAACGCCGCTTCCGGGAGACCAACAGCGAGTGGATGAAAGAGGAGATCGGCAGCTTCATGTCCGGTGTGGAGTGCCCGGACTGCCACGGCAAGCGCCTCAAGCCCATCGTGCTGGCGGTGACCATCGGTGGCAAGAACATCAGCGATTTCTGCGAAATGTCCATCCGGGATGAGCTGAACTTCATTGCGGAAAATGAACCGAACCTGACGGAGAAGCAGAAGCAGATCGGCGGCCAGATTCTCAAAGAAATCAAAAACCGGCTGCAGTTTTTGCAGAGCGTCGGTCTGGATTATCTCACCCTGGCCCGCGCGGCAGGCACTCTGTCCGGCGGCGAGAGCCAGCGCATCCGCCTGACGACCCAGATCGGCAGCGCCCTTTCCGGTGTGCTCTATGTGCTGGACGAGCCCTCCATCGGCCTCCATCAGCGGGACAACAACAAGCTCATTGCCACCCTGAAAAACCTGCGGGACCTGGGCAATACGGTCATCGTGGTGGAGCACGACGAGGATACCATGCGCAGTGCGGATTATATTGTGGATGTGGGCCCCGGCGCGGGCGTCCACGGCGGCGAGATCGTGGCGGCTGGCAGTGTGAAAGACATCTGCAAGGCCAAGCGGAGCATTACCGGCGACTATCTCTCGGGCCGTAAGCGCATTGCGGTCCCGGAGACCCGCCGCACCGGAAACGGCAACTTCCTCACGGTGAAAGGTGCACGGGAGAACAACCTGCGCAACATTGACGTGAAGTTCCCGCTGGGCGAGTTCATCTGCGTCACCGGCATTTCCGGCTCAGGCAAATCCAGCCTCATCAACGAGATTCTGTACAAGACGCTGGCCTGTGAGCTGAACGGAGCCCGCAGCCGGGCCGGAAAGTGCGATGGGGTAGAGGGGCTGGAGTTTGTCGATAAGGTCATTGGCATCGACCAGCAGCCCATCGGCCGCACGCCCCGCTCTAACCCGGCAACCTACACGGGCGTCTTCAACGATATCCGCACGGTCTTTTCCCAGACGCAGGACGCCAAGATGCGGGGCTATGGCCCGGGCCGGTTCAGCTTCAACGTCAAGGGCGGCCGCTGCGAGGCCTGTGAGGGCAACGGGATCCTGCAGATCGAGATGCACTTCCTGCCGGACGTCTACGTCCCCTGTGAGGTCTGCAAGGGCGCCCGCTACAACCGCGAGACGCTGGAAGTAAAGTATAAGGAAAAGACCATCTCTGACGTGCTGAACATGACGGTGGAGGAGGCTGTGGTCTTCTTTGCCAATCAGCCCAAGATCGCCCGGAAATTACAGACTCTGTTGGACGTGGGCCTTGGTTATGTGACCCTGGGCCAGAGCGCTACCACTCTCTCTGGCGGCGAGGCACAGCGTGTCAAGCTGGCCAATGAGCTAGCCCGCCGCAGCACCGGAAAGACAGTCTATATCCTCGATGAGCCCACCACCGGCCTCCACATTGCGGATGTCCACCGCCTCATTGAGGTGCTGCAGAAGCTGGTGGACGCGGGCAATACCGTCATTGTCATCGAGCACAACCTCGACCTCATCAAGTGCGCCGACCATATCATTGATCTGGGCCCCGAGGGCGGCAGTGCCGGCGGCCTCATCGTGGCCGAGGGCACCCCGGAAGAGGTGGCTGCAGTGCCAGAGAGTTTTACCGGCCAGTACCTGAAACCGCTGCTGGAAAAAGACAAACAGCTCCGTGCCGCAGAAGCAGAAAAATAATTGTGCGCACAAACGCCAAAAACCATACTTTTGCAAAAAAGTGAGAGAAAAATTTGGGAAAGTGGTTGACAAAAGGCCGCTCCATGCGTATAATATCTCATGTCGCCACGCTTCGGTAGGGAAGCGGAGCGCGATATCCGGGTGTAGCGCAGTTTTGGTAGCGCGCTTGAATGGGGTTCAAGAGGCCGTGAGTTCGATTCTCGCCACTCGGACCAAATAAAAACGATCCGAACGGTTTCTCGCAAGGGGAGCGGTTCGGATTGTTGCTATGGGCCTATAGCTCAGTTGGGAGAGCGTTCGGTTCGCATCCGAGAGGTCAAGGGTTCGAATCCCTCTAGGTCCACTTTTAGCAGCAGCGTAATTGTTACGCTGCTGCTTTTCTTTTGCGTGCACATAAGTCACACGCTGGCTTTTGGACCTAGAGGGATTCGAACAGCACGGCCCTGCCGTAGGCAGGGTAAGCAATCAGCCCAGTGGGCTGTTGCTTAGTGCGCGGGTCCCAACCAGTAGGAATGTCTACCGTGGACGCTGCTGCTTTTCTTTTGCGTGCACATAAGTCACACGCTGGCTTTGGGACCTAGAGGGATTCGAACAGCGCGGCCCTGCCGCAGGCAGGGCAAGCAACCAGCCCAGAGCAACGGCGACGACCGTAGCCAGTGGCTGAAACAGGGAGGAGCTGTTGGGGCCGCGTTCTGATTTTTCAAAGCCCCGCCAAGGGGCTTTGAAAAATCAGCTAACGCAACTCGTCGCTGTTGCTTAGTGCGCGGGTCCCAACCAGTAGGAATATCTACCGAGGAGACTTTCGCTTTTGCCGCATCGTTTTGTACGATGCGGCGTTTTTTATGTCCAAAAACCTTTGGCAGACCGTGCCGGGCTCCGAACCCTGAAGTCGGATGCGAACCGGGCGGGGTCATCCATGTACTTTTTGAAAATCCATCGCTTTCACGTCTCTTTCTTTGCATTTTGCAGAGTGCTGCGGGCAAGCGCATCGCTTTTAACGGAGGTGCCTTTATGCTTCATCTTTCTTCCTGGATGACCACCTTGCCCATGATGCTCATCGGCATGACCGGTATCCTGCTTGTCATCGGCTTTTTTCACAGGCGCAGACGGCGCTGCTTTTGCCGGATTCATCCCCGGGCGTCCTGCCGGGTGGTGTGGAAGTACTCCTTGGGGGTCATGCCGTACTCCTTTTTGAAGGCGCGGAAAAAGTGGTTGTAACCGCCAAAGCCGCTGGTCTTGTACACCTCGGTGATGGGCAGCCCCTGCTCGATGAGGGTGCAGCAGCGGTCTAACCGCGCCTTTACGATATAGCGGTGCACCGTCTGCCCGGTCTGGCGTTTGAATTCCCGGGCAATATGTTCCCGGGAGACGAAAAACTCCTTTTCCAGCCGCTCCAGCGTCAGTTCCTCGGTAAGGTGCGCCTGAATAAACAAAAACACCTCGTCCAGCATCAGGTGGTGGCGGCTGACCGATGCGGTGCGGAACTCCGCATGGATGCAGGCACGCAGCGCCAGCACCACAAACATTTGCAAAATACCGTGCTCGAACACCGCTGCACCGAACTGGGTGCGCTCCTGCGGGAGCATCAGCAGCTTCCGGGCAAGGTTTTTCAGCAGCATATAGATCTGGCTGTCCGGGCGCACAGCCACCTGCCGGAAGGGCACCACGTTGAAGCTTTTTTCAAGGTCGGTATCTGCGTCCGAAAGCTGCGCCAGCGTCTGGGGGGACAGCTGCACCCGAATAAGTTCCAGCGGGCCGTAAGCACCGGCGTATTCCAGTCTGCCGCCCTGACCGGGCTTGAAGATGATGAGATTCTGCTGCTGTGCGGGCAGCACCACCTCGCTGCACCGGAACACACCGCTGCCCCGCATGACTAGAAACAAATCATAATACGCGCCGGAATAAAATTCCCGGACGGCGCTCTGCTCAAAAAGATAACGCTTGGCTGTATGATTCACCAAAAAGTCCTCCATGAAACTGTCATGTGTAACAGATTGTTGTACACAACAGAAAAGTACAACTATTATAATTGCATAATACATCAATTTGCGATAGTTTTCAATCATTTTTTGGATATGTATTGATGAAAAATTAACGTATAATGCAAACGTAGAAAAGAGACTTGTGCGAAAAGTCTCGTGGTTTCACTGTTTTTAAGGAGGATAAAACACAATGGACCAGAAAAAGACCATCCGACCCTTCTCCATGAGGGACAAGATCGGTTATACGCTGGGCGATCTGGGCTGCTGTTTCACCGAGCAGTACCGTGCCATGTATCTGTCGATCTTCTACACCCTGATCCTGCAGGTCAACCCCTTCCACGTGGGTATCCTGCTGCTGATCACCAAGATCTGGGACGCCGTGAATGACCCCATCATCGGTGCCATGGTGGACTCCCGCAAGGCCACCAAGGGCGGCAAGTTCATCCCGTGGATCCGCGCCTTCTCCTTCCCCATGGCAGTGCTGTGCATACTTGGCTTTGTCAATGTAGGCAATATCAACTACGGCCTGCGTCTGGCCTACATGTTCGTCACCTACGTTCTGTACGAGGCGCTGTACACCTGCGTCAACGTGCCTTTCGGTACTCTGTCCAGCGTGATGACCGATGATGTCAGCCAGCGCACCGCACTGTCCCGCTACCGCAGCCTTGGCGGCACCATCTTCATGACCGTCATGGTCATGATCGGCCCCCTGTTCCTGTATGTGGACAACAAGCCCGTGGCTGGCCGCTTCCTGATGCTGGCCTGCATCTGCGCTATGCTGGGCCTGCTGTGCCTGCAGATCACCTGCGTGTGGTGCAAGGAGCGCGTGGAAGTGCCCGAGCGTCCGCAGGGCGAAAAGCTGAACTACCTGCATGTGCTCAAGGAGATCTCTCACAATAAGGCTCTGCTGGGCGTTATGTTCTTCAGCCTGACCGGCATGATCGGTGCTTCCGTGGTCAACGGTCTGAACACCTACCTGTATAAGGACTTCTTCGGCAACGTTAAAATTCAGGCTGTCTCCGGTATGCTGAGCGTGCTGTACGCGGTGCTGTCCTTTGCCATCACCCAGCCTCTGGCCAACAAGTTCGGCAAGAAGGAGTGGTGCTGCATGGGCGCCGGCTTTGCCGCCATCGTGTTCGGCATCCTGTTCTTCTTCCCCGTCCACAACCCTGTGACCTTCATCGTCATCAACGGTATCTGCTATCTGGGCGCTTCCGGTATGCAGGTGCTGATCTGGGCTACGCCATCGACTACCACGAGCTGCAGACCGGCGAGCGCAACGAGGGCATCGTTTACTCCACCTACTCCTTCTTCCGCAAGCTTGCAAGCGCCATTTCCGGCAGCCTGTCCAGCTTTGTGCTGGGTGCCATCGGCTACAACGTTACCGCAGGTGCTGTGCAGACCGCAGGCGTTGTGAACGCCATCTGGAAGAGCTACACCGGCATCTACTTCCTGGGCTACGGCATTGCAGTTGCCATCCTGTTCTTCGTCTACCCCCTGACCAAGCAGAAGACTGCTGAGATGCTGACCGAGCTGAAGGCTCGCCGCGCCGCAAAGGAGAGCAAGTAAACCATGAAGATCTTACAGGTTCAGTTTAAAAACCGCAATGGCCACACCCTGCGCGGCATCGTGACCCTGCCCGACACCGAGGGCAAGGTACCCTTTGTGGTGCATCTGCACGGCTTTGCCGGCAGCTGCAGCGGCTACAAGTCCATGTACACCCATCTGTCCCGCGCTCTGGCAGCGCAGGGCATCGGCAGCGCCCGGTTCGATTTCTACGGCAACGGCGAGAGCGACGGCGAGTTCGAGGATATGAGCTTTGACGGCTTGCACACCGATGCACAGGATATCTTTGCATGGGCCGCTGAACAGCCCTATGTGGACAGCGAAAAGCTGTTCCTCTCCGGCCAGAGCATGGGCGGCTACATCGCCGCCTCCTGCGCACCAGTCATCCAGCCCCACGGCCTGATTTTGCTGTGCCCGGGCGCCGGGATGTGGTTCGGCTGCGCCCAGCGCGCCGACGGCATTATGCAGACCGGCAAGGACTACGCCGACATGGAGGGTCTGTGCTACAAGATGGCCTTTAACTACGAGATGGCAAAGCACCCCGACCCCTTTACCGAGGCCAAGGGCTACAACGGCCCGGTGCTGCTGCTGCGCGCCGATGATGACCGTCTGGTGGACGAGGGCACCTGCAGCCGTTACGCACAGGTGTACACCGCACCCGAGGTGGACACCATTGCAGGCGGCGGCCACAACTTTGCCACGCTGGCAGCCCGTGCCGCCGTGGAGGAAAAGACCGCAGCATTCATCAAAGCAAATCTGTAAAGCAAAGCATATCTGCAAGGAGGCTTTTATATGCAAAACGTAATTCTGCAGCCCATCGAGGTGGGCGGACAGACCTTTAAAAACCGCATCATGTTCCCCCCGCTGACCACCGGCTACGAGAAAAACGGCATGATCAGTGAGCAGGACATGGGCTTCTACACCCGTCTGGCAAAGGGCGGCGTGGGCTACATCGTTATGGGCGATGTGGCACCCATCAACAGCTTTTCTCCCACCCCCAAGCTGTTTGACGACAGCCAGATCCCTGCCTTCAAGGCACTGGCCGACAGCGTACACGCCTACGGCACCAAGCTGGGCGTCCAGCTCTTCCACCCGGAGTACGATGTGGACGCCATCAACAGCCTGTTCATGCAGAAGAAGTTTGACGAAATGCGTCAGCGCCTGCATCACGACATGATGTTCTTCACCGATGAGGTCAGCGAGGAGATGCTCATGGCCATCATCGATAAGATGTGCGCCTGCGCAGTGCGTGCCCAGAAGGCCGGTGTGGACGTGATCCAGATCCACGGCGACCGCCTGAACGGTTGCCTGTGCTCCACCCGCATGAACCACCGCACCGATAAGTTCGGCGGCAGTCTGGAGAACCGCGTCCGCTTTGCCCGCATGCTGACCCGCGCCATCCGCAAGGCTGTGCCGGATATGGTCATCGACTACAAGCTGTCTATCGTCACCCCGCAGCGCGGCAAGGGCGGCATTGACGAAGCCGACGCCGTGCAGTTTGCCCAGTGGCTGGTAGAGGACGGCGTGGATATGCTCCACGTTGCGCAGGCCAACCACACCGGCAACATGGCCGACACCATTCCTCCCATGGGCGTACAGCCCTACGGCTTCTTCGTCAAAATCGCCGGGGACATCAAAAAGGCCGTCAATGTGCCGGTCAGCGCCGTGGGTCGTATCGTGGATGCCGAAATGGCTGCGCGTGTCATCGAGAGCGGCATGGCCGACATGGTTGCCATGGGTCGCCCGCTGCTGGCAGACCCCGACTGGGGCACCAAGATCGCTGCCGGGAAGGCCTGCGATATCCGCCGCTGCATCAGCTGCAACAAGGGCTGCACCGATGCCATCCAGAACCGTCAGTTCCTCTCCTGCGTGCTGAACGCGGAGAACGGCTACGAAAACACCCGCAGCATCCAGCCCGCAGCGCAGAAAAAGAAGATCGCCGTCCTCGGCGGCGGCCCTGCCGGTCTGGAAGCCGCCCGTGTGGCAGCGCTGCGCGGCCATGACGTGACCCTGTTTGAAAAGACCACCTCTCTGGGCGGTCAGCTGAACATTGCCTGCGTACCTCCCCGCAAGGAGGAGATGCGCCGCGCCGCACAGGACCTGATTCACGCAGTCTGCAACGCCGGTGTGCACCTGTGCATGGGTCAGACCCGCACCGCAGAGCAGCTGAAGGATGCCGGTTTCGAGGCCGTCATCAACGCTGTGGGCGCACACAGCGCCGCACCCCGCATCCCCGGCATCGACAGCGTGAACGTTGCCGATGCATGGAAGGTGCTGGCCGGTGAGCAGCAGGTGTACGGCACGGTTGCCGTCATCGGCGGCGGCATGGTGGGCTGCGAGACCGCAGAGTATCTGGCTGCCCGCGGCTGCAAGGTGTCCGTTATCGAGATGATGGACAAGATCGCCGCAGGCGAGAGCACCACCATTCTGCCCACCCTGCTGGAAAACTATAAGACCTACGGCGTGGAGCAGTACCCCAGCCACAAGGTCAAGGAGTTCCGCATGGACGCCGTCGTCTGCGAGAACAAGGACGGCGCAGAGGTGACCATCCCCTGCGATTACATCGTGCTGGCTATGGGCGCACGCTCCAACGAATTTGACGCTGCTGCGCTGGAAGCTGCCAGCATCCCGGTGTATTCCATTGGCGATGCCGCCGGCAAGGCTGCGGATATCTCCAACGCCATCCGCACCGGCTACGATACCGCCTGCCAGCTGTAAAACAAAAATATCGTTCTATTTGTGGGTCAGAAACGCCTGTGGGCGCTTCTGACCCACTTTTTTTACCCTCTCAGGCGCTCCCAAGGGGAGAGCGGACACGCCCGGAAACTTTACGGGTCAGCCGGGAACTGTACCGCCACCGCTTAAGCCTTCACCCACCGGGGGAAAGTGGCGCGTAGCGCCGGATGAGGGGCAGCACCAGCTCCCCCGAAGGGGTAGCCAAGGTTTAAAGCCCATTGCTAAAGTATTAGGCATCATGAGGAGACTTTCGGCAGTGCTCTTGGCTCTCCCTTTGAGGAAAGACTTCCACCCGCTCCGGGGGAAGATGTCGCGGAGCGCATTCAAAATCATCCCACATAAAAAGGCTGCTGCACAAAACCCTGTGCAGCAGCCTTAAATATTTTACGTTTACAACAGATCAGATGCTGAACTGCACGGCGCAGAAAGCGGCATAGATGCACAGCAGTGCAATGCCCTGCGGGCGGCTCAGCTTGCCCTTGATCAGAGCGGGCAGGGTGAGCAGCAGCATCACGGCAAACATGACCGGGATATCCATCACCAGCGAGGCGTTCATGCCTGCGATGGTGGAGTTCTGCGGGATGCTGAAGGGTGCCAGCGTGACAGATACGCCGCTGACCAGCACTAGATTGAACACGTTTGCACCGATGACGTTGCCCAGCGACAGCGCGCCGTGACCCTTGGCCAGCGAGGTGATGGCGGTGACCAGCTCCGGCAGCGAGGTGCCCAGTGCCACAAAGGTCAGCGCAATGACCGACTCCGGCACGCCCAGCGCCTGTGCGATGAGGGTGCCGTTGTCCACCAGCAGGTCAGCGCCCACAGCAATGAGCACTGCGCCGATGGCCAGCAGCCCCAACTCCTTGGCAAAGGAGCCTTCCTCAGCCTGCTCTTCCTCTTCCGGGGCGGGGGTATTTTTCATAGCCAGCACGTTGCACACGATGTAAGCCACGAACATGCCCAGCAGGATCAGGCCCACCGGGCGAGTGAAGGAGCCGGTGGTGTAGGCCACACCGGCATAGAAAGCGGCAGCCACAAAGAAGAAAGCCACCGGGGTGCGTAGGCTCTTGGGGTCAACCTTGCCCGGGCGCACCGCAATGGTGATGGCGGCGATCAGTGCAGCGTTGCAGATGACCGAGCCGATGGCGTTGCCGTAGGCGATCTCACCGTGACCGGTGAGGGCAGAGGTGGTGGACACCATGACCTCCGGCAGGGTGGTACCGATGGACACCACCGTGGCACCGATGAGCAGCTCCGGCACATGGAAGCGGCGGGCGATGCCGGTGGCACCGTCCACAAACCAGTCGCCGCCCTTGATCAGGCACAGCAGACCCACGATAAATAACAGAACAGGGATCAGCATAATATCTCTCCTTTTTAATAATAGCGGCAGAGGCACAAAAAAAGACCTTTATCACATCCAGCCCAAAACGGGAAAATGTGATAAAAGTCTCAAGCATCCGGCACTGCATCGGGCATTTCTGCCGGGGGTGTCGCTGCAGCACAGCGCACCCGTTTTTCAACTAAAGTACGCCCCTTACTCCCTTTTATCCAGAGAATATTATACCTGTTTTCCAGCAAAAGCGCAAGGGAAAATAGCAGTACATGGACTGCACTGTGGTGTAGACATCATACTTTGAGAACATCATCAGCCCTTCTTCGCGTACTTTGCGCGCAGTTCATTCACGACCTGCTGATAGCTGGCCTGACCGCTGCCAATGCGATCAAGGTTGCTGCGTGTATCTTTGCTGATGGTCATGCCCTCAATGGCAAAGGTTCCATACACATTGCGGAGGTTGCTCTTGTGCTGGGCAGTGGTGGTGTGCTTGGCGCTCATGGTTTGGCCTCCTTTTGTTTCACATGATACTATATAAAGTTTATCGTGTATGTGTCCTATTGTCAATCTATAACTTGTTGTCAAATGTAAAAAGCGCATCTTCCATTCGTCAAGAGTAGAAGTTGAGCTTTTACGGTACATCGTATTTTATTGTAAACTGAGATGCGATACATCTGAACCCCATGCGAGTACTATCTCAAGGGCCTGCAGCTCACTTGTCCGCCAACCATATTACATCCCAGATCGCTTCATCCTGAAAATCAAAGGCTTGGTGGTCGTACTTACAGTCAGAAAAGTCCATTGGGCTGGCAGGGCAAGCAACCAGCCCGGTGGGCTGTTGCTTAGTGCGCGGGTCCCAACCAGTAGGAATATCTACCGAGGAGACTTTCGTTTTTGCCGCATCGTTTTGTACGATGCGGCGTTTTTTATGTCCAAAAACCTTTGGCAGATCGTGCCGGGCTCCGAATCCTGAAGTCGGATGCGAACCGCGCGGGATTTCCGGGAGGTGTACCGGGGACGGGAGATCTTCAAGCTGCAGAATCAGGCTTGCACAGCCCGGCCCGGATGCGCTATACTACTCTTGAGGTGATAACCATGCGCAGGAAATTCTGGCTGCTGGCGGCGGTCTGCCTGCTGGTCTGCCTGCTGGCGGGCTGCGGAAGCAAAGAACAGACCGTCACGCCGGATTTTGTGCTGACCTATGCGGACAACCAGCCCGCTGATTACCCCACCACCCAGGGCGCGGAGCGGTTTGCGGCGCTGGTCAAAGAGCGCACCGGGGGCAAGGTGGTCATTCAGGTCAAGTCCGGCGGGGAATACGGCACGGAGCAGGAAGTCTGGCAGCAGCTGTCCATTGGCGGCATTGATTTTGCCCGGCTTTCCCTCTCGGTGCTGGCAGCTGACCTGCCCAAGCTGAACGTGCTCCAGCTGCCCTGCCTTTATGAGGATGCCGCCCACATGTGGCGGGTGCTGGACGGGCCCATTGGGGAAGAGTTTCTGCGGGTGTTTGCAGAGCGGGATATGGTGGGCCTGAGCTGGTACGACGCGGGTGCTCGCTCGTTCTACTCCGACAAGTCCCTCCGCAGCCTGGAAGACCTGCAGGGCATGACCATCCGGGTGCAGGACGCCAATGTGGTCATTGATATGGTCAAGTTGCTGGGCGGTGACCCCGTGACACTGGCCTACAGTGACGTCTATGCCGCCTTTGAAACGGATAAAATTGATGCGGCCGAGAACAACTGGCCTGCCTACCTGGCCATGGAACACTACAAGGTGGCCCGGTATTATCTGGTGGACGAGCACAGCCGTGTGCCGGAAATTCAGCTGGCCAGCGGCAAGACCTGGGCAAAGCTGCCGGATGAATACCGCAGTGTCCTCCGGGAGTGTGCCCGGGAGTCCGCCCGGTATGAGCGGGAACTCTGGACCCAGCAGGAGGCCGCCGCCCGCAAGACGGTACTGGCCGCGGGCTGCCGGGAAATTCAGCTCTCGGACGAGGAAAAGGAACGCTTCCGCGAGCTGGTTCAGCCGCTGTATGAAAAATACGCCGGGCCGTATCTCGAACTGGTAAAGAAGATTCAACAAGGGTAAACGAAAAGGCTCTCTCTGCCGCGGCAGAAAGAGCCTTTTAAAAGATTGTTTTATGCCACCAGGCACCACAGCGGGGTGGTGATGAGGGAGAGCGCCGTGGAAACGGCCACACACTTGCTGGCAAAGGCGGAGTCGCCGTTGTATTTTTCGGCCACGATGCAGGGATGCCGGATGGTCTTGAGGAGAACGGCTTTCCGGTGAGCACGCTTTTCTTCCGGAGTGGTGGGGGCAGCCCCGGCACCTTGCATAAAGTAGCTCACGCCCACGGACCACATGGCCATCCGCTGGGGGATGAGGAAGATGGAGGTGAGCATCAGGCCCTCAGCACCAAAGATGCCCTCCGTGATACTTCTCCTCACTTTTGGACGCGGCCCCGTGTGTTGAGATTCTGATTCAAAGTATAAAAAATTCTTTGCCGCAAATCAAGGCTTTCACCATGCAACTTCCGGAGAAATGGTATGAAAGAACGGCATGATGTGCCCGAAAACGCCCCAAAAGCGGGTGTCTGGAGCGAAACTGCGGATTTCTCGGAAAACTTTCACAAAAGATGTCGCTTTTCTTTGGCAGATGTGCTATACTAACAATATCTATCAACCATTTGTGAAACAGCAGGGAGGAGAACATTCATGCAGCATGAAACCGTGATCGTGCTGGACTTTGGCGGCCAGTACAATCAGCTGATCGCGCGCCGTGTCCGCGAGAACAATGTCTACTGTGAAATCTATTCCTATAAGACCGACCTTTCCACCATCAAGGCCAAGAATCCCAAGGGCATCATCCTTACGGGCGGACCCAACAGCGTGTATCTGGAGGATTCGCCCACCATCGACCCCGAGATCTTCTCCTGGGGCGTGCCGGTGCTGGGAATCTGCTACGGCAGCCAGCTCATGATGCATCTGCTGGGCGGCCATGTCTGCCGCGCTCCGGAGCGTGAGTACGGCAAGACGGAAGTCTTTGTAGACAACAGCAGCAAGATGTTTGCGGACGTGCAGCCTTCCACCATCTGCTGGATGAGCCACAACGACTACATTGAGCAGGCAGCTCCGGACTTCAAGGTCACGGCGCACACCGTCAACTGCCCGGTGGCAGCTGCGGAAAACGAGGCCAAGGGCCTGTATGCTGTCCAGTTCCACCCGGAGGTGCTCCACACCGCTGAGGGCAAGAAGATGCTCCGCAACTTTGTGTACAATGTCTGCGGCTGCGTCGGCGACTGGAAGATGGACTCTTTTGTGGAGCACAATGTGCAAGCTCTGCGGGAGAAGATCGGCAGCGGAAAAGTGCTCTGCGCCCTGTCCGGCGGTGTCGATTCCTCCGTGCTGGCTGCCATGCTGGCCAAGGCCATCGGCAAGCAGCTGACCTGCGTCTTTGTGGACCACGGCCTGCTGCGCAAGAACGAGAAAGAGGAAGTCTGTGCCGTCTTTGGCCCGGGCAATGCCAACGGCTTTGATATCAACTTCATCTGCGTGGATGCTCGCGAGCGCTACTTCAGCAAGCTGGCAGGCGTCACCGAGCCGGAGCGCAAGCGGAAAATCATCGGCGAGGAGTTCATCCGTGTGTTCGAGGAAGAGGCCAAGAAGATCGGTAAGGTAGATTTCCTGGCACAGGGCACCATCTACCCGGATGTGGTCGAGAGCGGCCTGGGCGGCGAATCTGCCGTCATCAAGAGCCACCACAACGTTGGCGGCCTGCCCGACACCGTGGACTTCAAGGAGCTGGTGGAGCCCCTGCGCAACCTGTTCAAGGACGAAGTCCGTCAGGTTGGCCGTGAGCTGGGCCTGCCCGAGTATCTGGTGAGCCGTCAGCCGTTCCCCGGCCCCGGCCTGGGCATCCGCATCATCGGCGAAGTGACCCCCGAAAAGGTTGCCATCGTGCAGGATGCCGACGCCATCTGGCGCGAGGAAATCGCCAAGGCCGGCCTCGACAAGGAAATCAATCAGTATTACGCAGCTCTGACCAACATGCGCAGCGTGGGCGTCATGGGAGATGAACGCACCTATGATTACGCCGTGGCCCTGCGCGCCGTCACTACCACCGATTTCATGACCGCTGAGAGCTATAACATGCCCTGGGACGTCTTGGGTACTGTCACCAGCCGCATCGTCAATGAAGTCAAGCATGTCAACCGCGTCTTCTACGATTGCACCGGTAAACCGCCGGCAACGATCGAGCTCGAATAATGGAATACGAGAAAATAAAACGTGTCTACGACTGAAAAATGATGAATTTCGGAAGAATGACATCACTTTGACATCACCTGCGGCAAAAAGCACCTGCTGGACGCGCCGGGAAATGGTAGTACGGTTTATTATCGAAGAATAATTTGAAAGCCCCGGAAAGTAACGAGAAATCGAAACTTTCTGGGGCTTTTTTGACATCGTGACATCACAAAACGGGCCGTGACATCACCTGTTTTCGGCCTAGCCGAGTGACATCAAATCAGAGTCATCGTTGTTAGAAGTGGGGGAGCCGATGGCCTCCAGCTTCGACACAAGCTCCTGCTGCTTGTTAGGGTACAAATGGGCATAGGTCCGCATGACGACGGGAACAGTATCGCCGATTCGCTTGGCCACCAGAACAATAGAGTACCCAAGTTCGATACAGAGAGAAACGTGGCTGTGCCGAAGATCATGGACGCGAATGTCTGGCAGATAGGTTAGCTGGGTGCAGCGGGTCAGTTCTTTGTTGAGCGCTGTGCACGTCATGTAGAACACGCGGTCGTCCGGGGTCAGCCCGTAGAGCCGGGAACAGTAGGTGCGGAACTCTTCGGCCAACCAATGTGGAATAGGTACATTTCGGTTGCCTCCTTTTTTGCTGTTCTTGGTGGGGCCGAAGATGTCCTGGCCTTTTTTTCTGTGGTAGGTCTTGTAGATGCGCAACTGGTCATCATCGGTCAGGTCTTTGGGCAACAGCGCCAGCATCTCACCCTCGCGGCATCCCGTCCAGAATAGAATATCAAATGCCAGAAGATAGGCCTCATTGCGGAATTCTTTCCGCAAAAGCTCATACTGGTCTTTCGTGATGATAAGCATTTCCCCGGCGACGGAGGAACCCATGTAGCCAGAGGCATCGCACGGATTGAAACGCAGGCCGTAGAACGTCTGGGCATAGTTGAAGAGCGCGGTCAACTGTGCGTGAATAGTGTAGAGGTATGTTTCCGAATAGGGGAGGCCAGTGGCTTCGCCCATTTCTTTGATTCGCTGCTGCCAATCTCGAATATCAAGAGCGGTGATCTCGTTCATTTTCCGGTTTCCGAGAAGCGGAACGATTTTGGTGTCAAAAATATTTCGCTTGGTGTCCATTGTGGTGTCGCGGACATGGTGCTCCCGGTCATTGAAATATAGCTCCACGAAGCTGGCAAGAGTCATATCACAGCTCTTGGCCTTTTGCAGATGGAATTCGCGCTCCCACTCTTGCGCTTCACGTTTGGTTTTGAAGCCGCGCTTACGCTTCTGCTTTCGTTTCCCGGTGAAATCAGCGTAGCGAAACTGGCAGTACCATGTGCCTGTTTTTTCGTCCTTATAGCAGGGCATTAGAATATACCTCCTGACGTGTTTAGAAATCCCTGACCATTTTTATAATGGCCGGGGTCTTTTTTATTGGGGGGAGAATAGATTTGAATTGCTCAACATTGTCTGCATTGCTGAGCAAGAAAAGAACATCCAACCCGGTATCGGAACTAATTCGCAACTTTCCAAATTCACAAATAAGACAAGGCATATTGTGTTTATAGCGCCTGTCTGGAGAGCCATCGGAATTTACATTGAGCCATGTGTTGCCGACTACTTTACTATCCGCAGGCAGATGCGCTTCATCGGTGACATAGTTAGTAGAATCAACTTCAAATGACACTTCAGCAATATCGTAGGCACTAATATTTTTGTTGTGAATATAGAATATCTTGTCAGGAAAAATATAGAACGATTCTCGCTGATTTAATGCCACGGAGAATACGGGAACATTTGTCCGAAGATAGTAGGGAAGATTAGGCATTCCGAGTACCTTTTCCTCAGAAATGGTTTTCTCTGCGCCGCCATGCTCTCTTGCGTTACTATTGGTATATGTTTCAGGCACATAGTAAACGGTATCGCAAGCAAATAATTTTCGCCATGCAGTGTACCATTCTTCATAGGCCGCGCGCTGTTCGTCGGTGAAATCATATTCCAACTTTACAGGTGCGACGTAATGAACATAGAAAAATACGGCAAAAGAAAAAATGGTAAGGAAGAGCCGTTGGGGAGTGTGAAGAACAATAAAGGCGAGTAAACCAATGGAGCCAATTATGAGAGAGGCTTTATTGAGAAAACGTGTTCGACGAATCTTCTTCATAAGGGCCTTGAAATCAGAATCTTTATAGTTCTCACGGTCAACAGACTGAATAACTTCGGTATCAATATAAGGGGATTCTTTTGCTGTGTTTCGTCGTGCAGATTTATGCAGGGATTCCTCTGTCGAGTAACTCAATCCGGTTCCGGGGATGGACGCTGTTTGTCTGATTTTTCCGTTGGCCGTTTTGGTGATTCGGTATCCCGGAACGCCCCATGAATACCCAATTCCGCTTCCTGAAATATTGATGCGGAAGCCGCCGCCAAGACGAATACTTTTTCTGTATCTGAATCCCATAACCTCACAACCCTTTCTGTTATTTATTCACGGATTTCGGTAGATGGCTGGAATCTGCTTGTAAGCTGTCTTACTCTTTCCAATGGCGTGCTTGCGCCGGGAAGGAGTGAGAAGATGCCTGCATCGGATGAGCGCTCCAGACATGGAAATGTGCTTGATGATGTTCTTCGGGAAGAAATCAAGGATTTAACCCCGGAACAGGTCAAGCGGGTGCTTGAGTACATCGAAACGCTGAAACAGCAGTAACGAGCACCGATGGCGCGGACAGGCCCTCTTTGGGAGCCTGTCCTTTTGTTATTCGCGCAGGAATTTGACGAAGCGGACGTACTCTATTACCTTGCGCATTTCATCGTCCGTCAGATCGTGCGTGGAGTCCATGAGCCGCCTCTGCAAAGCGGAAAGATTCGACTCCGGGAAATCTACCTCCCCCCGGAGATAGGCTTCAGACACGCCATAGCGGGCGGCAATAGTGGCGATGTCCGAAGCGGTAGGAACAGATTTTCCCGCTTGCCAGCTCGCAACAAGGGTTCTACTTTTCCCGCACAGGCGCGACATAAAAGCGCCCGATGAACCGTAATGTTCCATCAAATCGACAATGCGTTGGACAGTAATCGTCATCCTTTTTACCAGCTTTCTTTCTGAAATCTTGTGTAATACGCTGAAATCCAACACTTGTTAGATTTGCGGTCTTGTCGTCTAACAGGTGTTGGATTATTATATAATCACAGTCAAACATTTGTTGGACTGCATGAGCAACAACGGAGGTCGAAAAAATATGAAAATGGTAACGTACAAAGTGCTCAGCAAAGCAATGCGGGAGCTGACAGGGCAAATCGCAGAGCTGGATGAAGCCATTGAAATCCGCTTGGTGTTTGGTGAAAAAGTTAAAATCACCATTTCGATGGACTGGGCAACAATGGATGCAGCACGGGCCGCAGAACTCGCTGAGCATCTGGCAAAGGCGGCGGAGCTCGTGAACAACTTCAAGTACGCTGGTTATACGATTGTTAGATAAAGGGGGATGGCCATGAAGTATTCAGACATCAACAAGATGTTCACGACAGAGGTGAACAAGTACTTGGCGCAGGGATATTACTTCAACACCTCGACAATGCCAGGAAGCCAAGGTGAGCTTGGCAAGGTGGACTTGACCAATGGCGTCGAAATCATCTGCGTGGTTCTTGACCGTTTCTCGGAGGGGTGGGACAAGAAAGGCGTTGAGCTGATCGTTGGGCGGGTACGGGAAGAAGAGGGTGTAGAACCCAATGCCCCTAAGAGCAGCCGGACAATCTGGCTCAAACGACTTGAGAGAGTCAGCGCCCAGCGTTTCTATGACGTCAGCGGTATCGGTGATACAGAGCCGTACTTCGGGACAGAAGCGGACGCAGAAGCCGTCAGCAAGAAGCGCCTTTATCGCTACTCCCTGCGGCCAAACCGTGACCGAAAGGATTTGACCAGCGCCGAAACCATCAAGATTGTGGTGCCGTTCATTTGCCGAAAACTGGCCGTCAAAAATGTGGACAAGAAGCGCATTGCTGTGTTCCGCACACCTGACCATAGCTATATCATCGAATACCGCGGTAAAGCCTATCAGCTCAACAACAAGGAGGTTTGACTTATGTACTGCAACAAGTTTTTCAAAACCGAAGAGGAAGCCAAGGCTTTCAAGAAGTCTCACGGCGGGGCGCTGTACAAGAACATCAAGGGGAGTCACACCCGGCAAGCGTACCGGGTAGAAGCGATGATGGCCGTGCAGGGCGGCTGGCTCCGCAGCACAGAGACGGATACGTACCCGTTCTGCGTTGCATGGAATGGCAAGCCGCTGTCGGCGGGAAAGGAGATTTAAGCCATGAAAGCATTAAAAATTGAGCCGGGAAAGACCCCGGAACGCATTGACATTGGCAACGAACTTGAAGCCCTGCAAGACGCTGTGGGTGGCTACATTCAGGTGCTTTACCCGGACCGGCACCGCCCGGTGGGCCTGATCTGCAACGAAGAGGGCAAGTACATGGGCCTCAAGCCAAACCGGGCCCTGTACAGGGGCGGCAAGCCTTACGACGTCATTGTTGGCACATTCCTCGTGGTTGGAGTCGATGAAGAGGACTTCACGGATCTGCGGGAAGAGGATGCAGCGTATTTTGAGAAGCTGTTCCATTCGCCGGAGAAGTTTTAAGTACTTCGCAGGGCGGCTGGTCATCTCCAAGGTGGTTTCTGGCGGGGCCTGATGGCCCCGCTTTTTTCAAGAAGCATGCGAAAACAAGCAAAACAACCAAATGCTTGATTTGATAAGCAAAACAAACAAAACAAGCTGTTAATGTAAATGTTAATGTTAATGATTATGTATGAAGACTATCGTCTTCATCACGCGCGGGCGCGCGTTATATAGCCGACGAGGACGACGAATCCAACTGATGAAGAACGGGGTCGTCGGTGCGGCCGAGCAGGTAGTCAATGGAACAGTCTAGCTGCTCTGCGATCGCAACAATGGCTTCCATCCGGGGAAAGTAGCCACCAGACTTCATTGACGACAAAGTGTTCTTGTTCAGTTGGCAGGTCACAAGGATGTCTTTGACGAGAAACCCTTGGTCATGAGCGGTTTTTTTGATACGTTCAGCAACTTGGGAAGAAGTGAACAATGAAATCACCTCCAATCTGTGCAAAAGATAGAATCCAAAGAACTTTTGATTTTTGCGTTGAAATCCAAAGAACTCAGGATTATAATATATCCAACAAATGAATCAAACACTTGTTAGATAGAAAGGACAACATCATGAAGAATATCACTTTTACCTACGATAGCTGGATGGATGGCGAGCAGGGCGAAGCCTGCATGACCGTCATGGTCGATGACGAGCGGGCAGAGATGCTCGATGCAGCATTCAACGCCCCGGCAAAGCTCCCCAAGACCAAGGTGCTCATTCTCAAGAACAAGGCAGCGCGCCTGTGCAATGCCTGTGAGTGCATCCGTGGTCGGGAGTACGTCAGCGGTAGCATCAAGACGGTTGAAGTCAAGGAGGTCTGAGCTATGAACATGAAGTCTTACATCGCAACCTATTTCCGCCACAACCCCCAGTTCAAGAGCGGTGGTTACGAGACCACCCGCAAGATTACGGCTGTGTCCATTGCGTCCGCTCGCAAGAGAGCGCGGGAAATCACCGAGCACTGTGTTTACGGCAGCATGGAACTGCTGGATGTTCGGAAGGAGGCTTGAGCTATGACGAATGTTTACATTGACAGCCGCCGGGATGGGTATTCGCCCAGCCAGTGCCACGGCACCATGACGGTGGGGGAGTTGATTGACATCCTGAGCCAGTACGACGAAGACCAGCCCGTCTACATCCGCAACGACAACGGCTACACCTACGGGAGTGTCCAGATGGACAGTGTTGCCGAGGGAGAGGAGGACGAGGACGAATGAGACTTCTTGTTGAGTACACCTCGCATGGCCGCGGTCCAGCGGCTCCGCAGACCTACAGCACCACGCTGGACATTGTGGACGATGTAGCGGAGCGGCTGTTAAAGGCCAAGACGCCGTACACATTTCGGGAGCGGAAGTACTGCACACGGGAAGCGCTGATTCTTGCATTCCTGATTTACGACATCGAGAACCTGCAAGAGCGGAGCTTCGGGGACAACGACCAGATTTTGAGAATCCGGCGGGATGGCCGGGACTGAGGGAGGGCCACACGATGAAGTTTGTAGCACCGATGGACACATGGGAGATGGTAGGCGGGAATCTGCCGCCCATCCGGGTTCACGCCCGGTCATTCGATGAAGCCTTGAAGAAAGCAAGGCTTCGCAATCCCGGCTATTGTGCCGGATGGGTCGTTGAGGAGGATTGAGAGATGTTCGACAAGGAACTTATGAGACAACTAAGAACTATTCCAACCGAGAATCGGGCAGAGTGGTTCGCGGAGCGAGATAAACTGGAGGCACTTGCTGATGAGATGACTCGCCTAAATGTGAACGACATGGTACAGAAATACGGCGTCGCACGAGTGATGCGGGTACTGGCAGCTACAATCAAGTGCAATCCGGAAGATTATGATGCTAAGGCGGTTGCGATGGCGCACTGGATTCCGCCCATCCGCCTTGGCCGGAATTTTGAGATACGGTTCTGCTCAACTATTCACAGAATCTATGTTCAAGACCTGTTCTACAAGTACGCAGAACTCCGCAAAGCATAACCCGCCTGACGATGGCCTCCGGCACAGGCCGAAACGCCCAATGGGCGTCGCGGGAGCCATGACACCATGAGCGTGTCCGTTTTATGGTTCTGGGTAGCAGGTCAACATCCTGCGTAAAAGGCACGTCCACCCGGAAATTGCTTGTTAGACACTTGATGGCGTTCGCAAATCAAGGAAAGGAAGATTCACATGAAGTATGAAATCTACCAGCTGAAAGAGGACACCATGGAGCAGACGAAGCTGCGGTTCATGGCGTCCGATCAGGCCGCACAGCTGGGCGGCATCCACCGGGAAAACTACCGCCGGGTGTATGAGGGCAGGGTGGAAAGCCGAAAGGATGCGCAGCAGACGCTTGACAGCCTGTTCCGCAGGTTCAACATAGACAGGCCCGCAGGCTTCGAGGGCCACAGCTTGAGCGTGTCGGACATCATTCACCTCGCCGATGAGGAATCCTCCGACTGGTGGTTCTGCGATGCCTACGGCTGGAAGCTGCTGAGTGGGAAAGAATGGGGGCAGACCTGATGCGCCACTACACAAAAGCGGAGTGGCGTAAGATCCCAGAGTCCTACAAGGGACGTTGGGAAGCATCTCCGTACAACCTTGAACGAGTGAAGCAGGGCGAACTGCCAGCTGAGTACATCGGCAAACGGACAACCATCGTCAATGACGAGCATCACGGCACGGTGCTTATCACCGAGGGCGCACACTTCGTAATCGACGAATGAACACAATCGCTCAAAGAAGCGATTTGAACCGCCTTTTGCATCAAACGGCAAATTCCTTGCAGGAACTCCGAAAATGCAAAATAGAGGCATCTGAGCGGCTCTGAAGACTATTTCCGCTGACTCAGAATGAATTGAAGATAATCTGTAACCTTTTGACGTTCATCATCTGTCAGATTCATCCGCTTCACGGCGGGGTCAACGGTGCGCCCCATGAGGAAGTCCATGGAGCAGTCAAGGTAATCGGCAATACGCGCCAGACTGTCGGCGGAGATCTTTTTACCAAGTCGAAGATTGGAAAGTGTTCCTTTGCTCAAGTCGAGTTCAGCGAACATATCTTTCAACTGGACATTGCGCGCCTTTGCCTGAATTTTGATATTTTCTGCAAGGGCAATAGAATCATACAAATTTTGGGTCGGCATTTTGTGTATCCTCACAAAATCTATCCACAGGCGTATTTCATCTTGAAATACGCCTAAAGAAAGATTATAATACACTTGTACAAAACAAATGTCAGATTGAAAGGGTCAGCGCTTTCCATTCAGCGCGTTCCCCGAAGCCCCTCTGCAAAGGGGCTTCAACGTACCACGCAGTACAGAACCATGCAAGTTGATTCCTCCTCATGACAGGCATCGCTGCAAAGCGCATCGCCGATACTGCAAATCGGCGGTGCGCAGGTAAAGCGATTACTCCCCAAGAGCTTCTGCTTAACAGCTCAAAAACGGGGAACGCGTTGAATGGTGGGTACTGGCTCTTTTAGTCTATCAAAAATCTAACAAGTGTTCAATACATTTGTTAGATAAAACTTTGTCAGGAAGGAGAAAAAACATGAAGAAAGTTCCGCTGCCGGAGTGGTGCGTGTCGGTCAAAAAGGCAATGGTCGAGCGCGACGACATGACCGTTACCGAGCTGGCAAAAGAAATCGGGTATTCCCGCGCACACGTCAGTCAGGTCATCAACGGCACGATGGTGCCGTCCGCGAACATCAAGTCCGCGATTGAGTCCTGCCTGAACCTGCGGGCGTGATTTCTTACATCATAAGTTTACCAGAAAGGAGAGTTGTGCGAAATGGCGGTTGATTGCCAGAATATCTACAAAAACGCGCGGAAATCTGCCGGAATGACGCAGGAAAAAGCCGCACAGCTTTTGAATGTGTCAGTTGATTCTCTGCGGGATTATGAGCAGAGCCAGCGCCCGGTACCCAGCGACGTGGCAAGCGCCATGTGCGATGTGTACCAAGCCCCATATCTTGCAGTTCAGCATCTGCGCCTGTCTTCAGAGCTGGGCAAGCGGGTGGTTCCGGAGATTCAGCTGAAGGACCTGCCGGAAGCTGTTCTCAGCGTTCTGGCGGCGGTTCAGAGGTTTATCGTAAAGCGCGATGCGATGATAGAAATTGTCGCAGACGGAAAAATCGACGAGGACGAACAGGCCGAGTGGGACAACATCATTGACCGGATGAACGACCTGAACGTGGCCATGAACAATATGCGTTTCTCGAAAGGAGGGCGTCGGACGTGAAAGAATCGTACTTCATCGGCGCGAGCGAAGTAAAGGAAATCGTCGGGTGCAGCAAATCCAGAGCCTATCAGTTCATCCAGCAGATGAACAAAGAGCTGGAAGCCAAGGGGCTGCTTACGTTTCCGGGCAGAGTGCCCCGGCGGTATGTGTTCGAGCGGTTCGGCATTACGGAGGTTCAGGATGATGCGAAAGGCAATAATCCCGCTGGTGGCAACAGCGGCGGCGCAACTACTGGTAATCGGAAGCATCGCCGCGGCGTTCGCTTTCCAACCGGAAGCGGCGCAGCTCCCGACAGCGACGATTCCTGTGCGGGCTGACATTGAGCAGGGCGAGTGCATCCGACAAGACCCGGCCCCCTATGAGTCGATTACATACCATGTGCCGCTGGATGCGAATTTACAGCAGTATACAGCCGAGATGTGCGACTTGTACGAAGTTCCGCTGGAGCTGGCTTACGCCGTCATGCAGGTCGAGAGCGGCTATACGGTGAGCGCTACCAGCTCAACCGGGGATTATGGTCTGATGCAGATCAACAGCATCAATGCCGGATGGCTCAAAGATGAGCTGGGAGTCACGGATCTGTTGGATGCCTGCCAGAACATCAAGGCTGGGTGCTATATGCTCGGAAGCTATCTTGCCCTGTACGATGGAGACATCAACCGAACGATGATGGCGTACAACCTTGGGAAGAGCGGGGCAGAAAAGGCTTGGAATGCAGGAACCCGCAGCACGGCTTACACCGACAAGGTGTGGAGCGCTATGGTTGGTCTTTTGGAGGAAGAAAGGGATGTTTCGTAAGGTGATGCAAATGATTCAGAATTACGCAGAGAAGAAGCTGCTGGATGAAGTCTTTGCTACATACCTCGATGTGCAGGATGCCGCAGCTGAGATGGCGCAGGTGCTCCCGTGTCCACGGTGCGGGAAGCTGACCATGAAGATGCGCTTGCACAGCAACGCTCTTTCCCGTCAGGTTCCGGGCATCATGATTTGTGACCAGTGTGGAACCGAAGAAGCGCTGGATGCAATGGCGGGGAAGCCAAAGGATGCCCATGAATGGGCGCTGGTCAAAATCTACATGAAAGGGGCAAACCTCAAATGAAGCGCAGGGAAAAGAAACTGAGCGTGATGGATTGGGTCCTCGTGGGGCTGCTGGACACGCTGGCCGGTGTCGTAGCCGGAGGGCTGATGGCAATATGGCAGTTGCCGAGTGCCTACCGCTGGCGTGGCTACTGGGCAATCGGCGGTGAATGGCTGCTTGTCATCATTGCGATTATCATGGCGGTGCGGCTGACGCACGCATTCCAGATGTTCATGATTTTCGGAGGAAAGAAGCATGGTAAGATGCGCTCGGTGTCACAGGGTCATTACAGATCCGGCGGCAATCGAAGCGGGGTACGGCGCAAAGTGTTACGCCAAGGAGTTCGGCAAGAAGCTGAAATCGCCCGCAAGACTTCGCAAGGGAAAGACCGCTACACAGCCTAAGAGCACCGCTGAGCGCCAAATCATCGGCCAACTCACGGTATATGACATACTCGCCGCACACGAAAAAAGCACCGACCAGAACGGCCGGTGCGCTACAAATGGATAGAGACCCGCACATTCCGTTGGCGCTTGATGCAGGAACATCAAGCCGGAAAATACAGGTCTCCACCACACACAACCATATTGTAGCATATTCGGTTGGATTTTTCAACAGGTACGAAGCGGCGAGAAAGGACTATCCTTTCTGCCGTTTTTCTATGCAAAAATTAGGAGGTGCAACATGGAAAAAGAACTTACTGCCGCCGTAACCACGCAGGAGCCGATGTTAGCCGACAGTCTGATTGTTGTGCAGCAGCTTCCCGTCATCAAGGAACAGCTGCACAGCATCAAGGCTCAGGCACAGGCGTCCGTGACGGAAGCGCTGGCGCTGGTTTGCACGGAAGAGACGCTCAAGGTCGTCAAGGAGCAGCGGGCAAAGCTGAATCGTGACCGCAAGGATTTGGATGACCGCCGTGCAGTCGTTAAGAAGCAGATCATGAAGCCTTTTGAGGACTTCGACAAGGTTTACAAGGAATGCGTCACCGATGTCTATGGCCCTGCGGATGAAGCGCTGAAAGGCAAAATCACGGATGTGGAAGCCGGCTTGAAAGCTGACAAGGAGAAGAAAGTGGTCGCTTACTTCGACGAGCTGGTCAAGGCAAACGGGGTCGAGTGGGTTAGCTATGGAGACGTCGGCATTGCCGTTACCATGACGGCGAGCCTGAAATCCTTGAAGAGCAAGGTCAAGGATTACGTTGACCGTGTGGTAGCTGATGTGAACTGCATCAACGGCATGGAGAATGCCCCGGAGGTCATGGCCGAGTATAAGCAGTGCCGCAATCTGGCTGTTGCGATTAACAGTATGAGCCAGCGCAAAGACCGTGTGGCCCGCGAGGAAGCTGAACGGAAACAGCGCCTTGAGGCCCAGCTTCGTGCGCAGGAAGCAGAGTCGGCGGTGCTGGATGCGGTGGAAGAAGAGCTGGCCGCGCCGCAGGTCATGGGCGCCGAGCCTCCGGTTATGGACGAGCAGGAGGCCGAAGAAACCCAGCAGGAGAGCAAGGAACAGGTCATGACGGCCCAATTTGCTTTCATGGGCCGCACGTTCCAGTGCTGCGGCACATTGACCCAGCTCCGGGAGCTGAAGTCTTTCATAAATGAAAAAATCAACGAGATCCAGAAGCATATGGATTCCGTCGGCATCGAGAATCAGGAGGTAAGCGATAATGGCTAAAGCTATGCAACCGCAGAAATTGTACTTCTCTCAAGCAATGCAGACCGAGAAATACAAGAAACTCATAAATAATACCCTAGGCGATCCGGTACGCGCGGCACGATTCGCTGCAAATATCACTTCTGCTGTGGCAGTTAATCCTACCTTGCAGGAGTGTGATGCAGGTACTATTTTGGCGGGTGCCCTTTTGGGTGAGAGCCTGCTCTTGCAGCCCTCCCCGCAGTTGGGTCAGTTCTACTTGGTGCCGTTCAAATCCAAAGCAAAACGTGACCGGCAGGGTAATGTGATTGAGCCGGCGTGTCTCAAGGCGCAATTCGTTTTGGGCTACAAGGGATACACCCAGCTGGCTCTGAGAACGGGCCAGTACAAGCGCCTGAATGTTCTGGAAGTCAAATCCGGGGAATTGGGCGGTTGGGATCCCTTTGAAGAGCGTTTCCATGAAATGCACTTCATCGAAGATTTTGAAAAGCGTGCGGCAATGCCGACTGTGGGCTATATTGCCCACTTCGAGTATATCAATGGCTTCGAGAAAACTCTGTACTGGACTGCCGACCGGATGATGGCTCATGCCGATAAGTACAGTCCGGCATTCAGTGCGACCGCGTACAAAAAGCTATTGAACGGCGAAATCCCGCAGGAGGATATGTGGAAATATTCCAGCTTTTGGTACCGGGATTTTGATGGTATGGCAAAAAAGACTATGCTGCGCCAGCTGATTTCCAAATGGGGAATCATGACTGTTGAAATGACTACCGCTTATGAACGAGATGGTCGAGTGATGGTTCCCAACAGTGCGGATGACGGACTTCTGCCGGAGACGCCGGATTTCGCAGATGCCGGACAGAATGGACTCAGCGAGCAGGATCCGCCCAAAATCGAGCGGACGGCCAAGACTATGGACTTGCCGGAGCCGGAAGCAGACGAAGTGAAAGCGGCTGTTGATTTGGCGACACTCTGATGGTCAAGTACAACATTATCAGCACCGGAAGCGACGGCAACGCTACGATTTTGGAAGATTTTGTGCTGATAGACTGCGGGGTGCCTTACAAAGCGCTGGAGCCATATGTGACGAAGTTGAAACTTGTGCTTTTGACGCATATTCATTCAGATCACTTCCAAAAGCGCACCATCAAGCGGCTTGCCGAAGAACGGCCAACGCTGCGCTTTGGGTGTTGCCGCTGGATGGCACCACCGCTTCTGGCCGCAGGGGTGCCGGAACGTCAGATTGATGTGCTGGAACCCCGGACCATGTACGGATACGGCCTGTGCAATGTGATTCCGTTTATGCTGACTCACAATGTACCGAACTGCGGGTACAAGGTGCATTTTCCATCTGGCAAGGTGATTTATGCTACCGACACCAACAACCTGAACGGGGTGCAGGCACTCGGATATGACCTCTATTTGATAGAAGCCAATTATCGAGATGAAGACATTCAAGCCAAAATCGCAGAGAAAAAAGCTGCTGGACAGTATGCCTATGAGATGCAGGTGCTCAAAAATCACCTGTCGGAAGCAAAATGCAATGACTTCTTGGTGAGAAATATGCAGGCGAACAGCGTGTATATCCCTATGCACGTTCATGTTGACAAGGAGAAAACGGATGGTCGTAACGGCGAGAATTGAAAAGCTGGAAGATGGAAAGCTCGTCCTGAAGCCCGATACAGACATCAGCCGCTTTGTGGAGCAGAAACGCCCCGGCGGGTGGAGGTCCGGTTGGATGATGGACGCACGATTTCTGTTGACCAGCGCCGAAAGATTTTTGCCATCATCCGTGACATTTCTTTGTGGTCCGGCCACGAGCCGGAAGAGATTCGGCAGTATTTGGAATGGGATTTCTGCTCCCGCGCTATGCGGGAGTGGTTCTCCCTCTCGGACTGCGACATGACGACAGCGCGAGAATTCATTACTTACCTGATTTCATTTTGTTTTCACTGGGGCGTTCCGACCAAGGACAGTCTGCTGACGCAGACGGACGACATTGGAAAGTACCTGTATCTGTGCCTTGAGAATCGCCGCTGCGCAATTTGCAACCGTCCGGCGGAGGTGCATCATGTTGACCGTATCGGCATGGGTATGGACAGAGAAAAGGTCGTTCATGTTGGCCTGAACGCAATCGCGCTTTGCCGAGCGCACCACGAGGAAGCACACCGCCGGGAGAATGCGCTGTTCGCTGATTACCATATCTATGGAATCAAGCTGGATAAGCACCTGTGCAAAATTCTGAATTTACGAAGCGGAGAGCAGTCAAGTGAAAAACGATAAAAAGAGCGTTCTGCTTTATACGGAATGGGCAGAACCGCTGAAGAGCTTACCGCTTGAGGAAAAAGGGCGGATATTCGACGCGATTCTTTCCTACACCGAAAATGGCAGGATGCCAAAATTCGAGAATCCGGCGACGGATATGGCTTTTCGGTGGATTCAGCAAAAATTGGATGAGAACATCCAAAAGTGGGAAGAAACAAGGGCTAAACGTGCTGCGGCAGGAAAGAGCGGCGGAGCGCCAAAAGGTAACTCAAATGCAAAAAAGCAGGAACAACCAAAACAACCAAATGATAGTTTTGATTGTTCGGATACTCAAGAGGACGAACAGCAGGAGACATCAACCGGACCGCCTGACGGAAAACCGGAGTCCTACTGGGTATGGGCTGGGTGCGATAAGATGCTCACGCCTTATATGGCCTCGGAATTCCGGGAGCTGCGGGAAGCTGGCGTAGAGGACGCCCTAGTGGTGGCCGCGCTGAAAGAAGCGATGCGCCATCAGGCAAAGTACCCTTGGGTCTATGCCAAGCGTTTGCTCGACCAAGCGGCAGCACAAAAAATCACAACGCTGGAAGCATGGGAAAAAGTACATATCACATACAAAGGAAACCGGGTTGACCGGGAAACGCCGAGTGGAAATAGCTTCCTTGGCCTTGATAACAGCTTGGATCGCCTAAAAAGGAGACCTCTTAGAAAGCGGGCGGAGGAAGTTCCACCAGACTAAGGAGGTTTTCTAATGGGAAGCGATGTTCGCCATGTCCGCGGCGAGGCCCAGAAAGAGCTTGCAAAGAAGTTTGAAGTATTTACAAGCAAGGGGCGGTCAAGGTGGCAGGTTTGGAGCGACTGGATTACGATAAGCGCCATTGCCGTGTCCAACGCGACAGACAAGAGCCACTTCGACGAGCGAGAGCAGCAGTACATGACTATCGTGAAAAAGTACACGAAGCAGGAAGTGGACACATTCGCGGATATGTTTTCGATTCTGGTTATGGCGTTGGAGGACAACTCGGAACAGGATTTCCTTGGCGAGCTGTATATGTGCTTGGGGCTTGGAAGTGACCACGCGGGCCAGTTCTTCACGCCTTACCACCTTTGCGAGTTTATGTCTGTGGTGACGACCTCGGCAGAAGAATTTCAGCAGAAAATCGGAGACAGGGGATGGGTCGCGGTCTGTGACCCGACCTGCGGCGCGGGGGCCTTGCTAGTGGCGTTTGCAAACGAATGCAGGAAAAAAGGCATCAATTATCAGACGGATGTGCTGTTTGTGGCGCAGGACATTGACTACATCGTGGGAATGATGTGCTATCTGCAAATGAGTCTGCTTGGAATGCCGGGGTATGTCGTTATCGGTGATACGCTTGCAAGCCCGTCTGTGTCTTATGACAAAAGGGGGCTGCTTCCAGTTGACAAAGGGAACGTCTGGTATACGCCGCTGCTCAGGATCCCGGTTTGGCAGTATCGAATCTCTATGGCGCAGATGAAGCTGGTCGCTCAGCCGATAAAGAAAGAGCATACTGCGGATGCGCCAAAATCCGAACCACAGAAAGCCCTTGAAGCCACAAAAAAGAGTAAGCAACCAAAAGATACGGAAAAGCCCAAAGCCGCTAAAATGCCGCCCAAAGAGCCGGAGCAGGAACCGATGTTCTCTGAGGGCAAGGGTGGGCAGTTGAGCTTTTTCTGATAGGAGGACAATATGGATTCCACCACACACACCACAACCACAGTAGAGTTTGTCGATTGGCGGGCCAAGGCAAAAGAGAAGCTGGAAGCAGAGGACAAGCTGTTCAAAGGCGGGCGCGCCGCCGCGAGCGTTCAGAGCTATGTGCTGCGGGCACTGCTGAACTTTGCAGATCAGGAGCCGCGCTTCGCTGAGGTCGTTTGCAACACGGAGCGCACATTCTCGGAATGCTGCGCGGCAGTCGTACACAATGCGGGAGAGGTTCTGTCTGACCTTGAAGCGTACCGCAAGGCCGTGCAGTTCTATTTTCCCAATGCTGAAATCTCGTTTTCGATGAACATCAATCTTACCGGGACGCCGCCGACGGAAGAAGAGATGCGGGCGCCGGCAACCATCAAACCGGAGGACGCCGCCCCGAATATTCCGAAACCGCAGGAGCCGAAAAAGGGAAAAACCGACCAGAAGAAGCAGAAACCGGAGAAAAAGCCTGCAAAGAAGAAAGAAAAGCAGAGCGAGGATTCGATGCAGCTTTCCTTGGAGGGATGGTTCTGATGATTTTGGGATTCAAGGGATTCAAGCCGGGGCTGGTTGCAACGCTTGGAAACGGAACATTCCGGTATGTTCCGAACGAGCTGAATGAGACGGAAAAGGCCATGTGCGCCAGCACAGGATTCCATTATTGCTTAGACCCGTGGGATTGCCTGAACTGGTACACATGGAACGGAAAGAATGAGTTTTGGGCAGTTGCGGCCGGGGGCGATGTTGACGAGGATGGCTACGGAAGCCGGAGCAGCTGTACGAAGCTGGTTCCCCTCCGCAAGCTAACAGCAGAAGAATTTTTGCTGATGCACGCCAACTATGTGTTTGAGCATCCTGCGGAGAAGTTTGAGGACAGCTATAAAGGGCCATTTCATGTCGCATATGGCCGGGGTAAAAAACTGGCCGGAGAACTGGGAGAATGGCTCTGCTTCATCATTCGAGATCAGCAGGAGTCTATCTGCATTGCACAGCCGATTGACGGCGTGAAGATTTTGCCGGGGAAAAACTACACGGCAGAGAGTTTGGAGGCGGCACACAATGAAAAAGGCTGAAGAATTGAAACTTTATGCACCGGAGCCGAAACGGCCAGAGCTGGATGCGGCGCTGTGTATGTCAGTTGCCGAGGGGCAGGGCATGGGCCGCTACATCAAGGGAAAGGTGCTGACGGTGGCCGTCTGGGACAAAAAGGAAAAGCCGCTGGTCGTGTGGCGCTTTTTCGGGGATTACTGGACGGGGGAGCTTCGCGGGAACGAGAACCCGACCAAAGGTGAGCTTTCGCCGCGTCAAATTGAGGTCAAGCCCTGCCAGTGTTTGACGTGGAGGACCGAAGTGCCGGCAACAAAGGGAGAATCGGAACTCCTGCAAAACTATTTTGATGACTGCAGACCGGGATATCTGATTGGCATTGTAGAAGATGCACTGTCGGCTCATGCCAGGAAGAAGCGCGAAGAGCGCAACGCACGACAGGCGGCTGAGACCAAGAAGCTCTTTGAGAATCTGCCGGAGCCGCCGGAAGATCTCAGTAAACAAGTTTTGAAAGTGTGCAGTGATGCGGGCTTTCTCTGGGTCACCAATGATAAACAGAACGTAATCGAACCCGGCGGCGTTGAGAAGAAAATCTCGATTCAGCGGGCAAGGTGCGATAGCTGCGGTGGTGAATATACGCTGTCGGAACTGCTCAAACACAAGAGCACAGCGACGTGCGAGTGCTGCGGGGAGAAAATGCAGGTTCGCAATACCCGCTATTCGGTCAAAAGGTTATGGGCCGCAAGGACATTCCTTTGGAGCAAGCCGCAGGGGGATGGAGTCTGGATTCGCCGCTATCTGGTGTATTTCGATTTCAAAAATCATCGGGCAGAACCGGAATTTCACGGCCGTGGAATCTGGTGGACGGACGGAAAGACCATCAAGCAGTGGAAACGCGACTGGGGCGAAAAAGCTCAGTATATCATGTGCCAGCGCCCGAAGCTGTCCGCGATGCTGCTTGCCCCCTCTGGCCCGTATCAGCCGTACACGCTGGCATCCCACACTGACCAATTTGAGAGTGATGTTCGGAAAGTGCTGAAATCTGAATGGATGTACCAGTACGATAATCACCTCAATTTTCCGTGGGAAGTTCGGCAGTGGGAAATTGTGAATCGGTATCCGATGGCCGAAAGCCTTGTCAAAACGGGCTGGGCTGACGCTCTGTGCTCTCAGGTGTACGACGAATATGAGCACAGCACCCGCATCAATCTTCGCGCAGAAACCTATTACGGCGTGTTTGGCTTGAACCGTCAGGAACTGGCCGCAGTCTCGCAGAGCAAAAAGTCGTTCCGCGAGGTGGATAATGCGCTGGAATGGAAAGAAGCCGGCCTTGCAATCAATGGCAAGAACATGGCAATGACGGCTAACATCCGAAAACTCTCAGGAATGGCCAAGACATTGCAGGAAAGCGGAATGACGCGGAGCCTGAAATATCTCCGTCAGCAGACAAGGCGAGCCACCGGAAGCTACAACGGCCAGATTGCTCTTCAAGTTGCATCGGACTGGCTGGACTATCTCGATATGGCCGGACAGATGAAGATGAACTTGAATCTTGAAAAGGTTCGTTTCCCGCTGGATCTCAAGCGCCGCCATGATGATTTGGTTCTGGAGCGCAATAAGCGGCGTCGAAAGGATGCGTTGAGAGGCGCTGCAAGCAGCATCAAAAAGGACGCCAAGGAGCTGGAGAATCAGTTCCATATCGAGAACATCTACAAGAAAGTCCGCAAAATCTATGAGTACGATGGAGCGGAATACATCATTCGGGTGCCGGATGGAGCAAAGGCAATTTTGGAGGAGAGTAGATTTCTTGACCACTGCATCCAGCGCGGGACCAGATACTTTGAGCGCATTGCCAAACGTGAGAGCTACATCTTCTTCATGCGGCGCAAAGCCGACCCGAATACCCCGTGGTACACCTTGGAGGTGGAACCGGGCGGCACTGTCCGCCAAAAGCGCAGCTATAACAACGACCAGTACGCCGATTTGGAGGGTGCGAAACCGTTTATTGCGGAATGGCAACAGGTTGTGCAGAGCCGCATGACAGCGGCGGAAATTGATTTTGCACGGCAGTCTAAGGAAATCCGCGCACAGGAGTTTGCAGAGCTGAAGGAGAACGGAAACATTATCCGCACGGGAGCAAATGCTGGAAAGCTGCTCGTTGATGAACTGATGCACGACTTGATGGAGGTGGAAAAGCGTGTCGGTTAAAATTGAACTTTCTCTCGCGCCCGCCAAAGCAAAAGGCCTTTCGGAAGATGAACGTCTGGATTTGGGGCGGCTGCTCCTGAAAGCAGGATACAGAGTTGACATTGTACGCCGTCGCCCGAATACCAATCCGGGCACCAATTACGATTATTTCATGGTTTTGGACAAAGGAGAGAACAATGCCTGATACCCGGAAGAACCACAATCCCAGCGGCGCACCGGATCCCACACGGGTTCGGGCAGAGAACAACATCCAGAGGGAAGAAGCTCGTGTGAGCGAGCTTGTCCACGTCCTGCGTTATGTGGCAGGTGCCGCCGGGTTTGAAATTGTGGAGCGAATTGTTCTCGTGGATAACCAGACGGGGAGGATTTATCGGTGAACAGAACAAAGAATGAGTTGGCCGATTATGCTTGGAATCCGGTGACTGGATGCCTGAAAGACTGCCGGTATTGCTACGCAAGGAAAAGCGCGTTGAGGTTTGCAAGCGATTGGCGGCAAAATCTGGCGGAAAGGTCGAAAGTTCAGCAGGTGGGAGAAAAGCTCTTTGAGCTGGATACCCCTTGGAAAACGAAGAGCAAGCGCTTCCTGAACAGTCCAACGGGATTTCTGCCCACCATGCACAAATACCGTTTCGACTGGCCGCAAAAGGTCAAAGTTGGCTCAAGCATTATGGTATGCACGGATGGCGATTTATTCGGGCCGTGGGTTCCTGAAGATTGGATTCTTCGGGTGTTTGCGGCGGCTGATGAAGCACCCCAGCACCAGTACATTTTTCTGACGCAGTATCCGGAACGCTATAAGCAGCTTGCGAATCACGAGAAGCTGCCCCAAAACAAGAATTTCTGGTACGGCTCGACAGCGACGGCCAGAGAAAGCAGCGTATGGACGAACGAACACTATAATGCGTTCGTAGCGATAGAGCCGCTCCTTGGCCCGTTTGAGGGCGATGTGACAAAAGCGTTCCAGAAGTTGAAGTGGGTCATCATCGGCGCGGAAACGGGCCGAAACGTCGGAAAGGTCATTCCTAAAGCGGAGTGGATTAAAGACATTCTTGCGTCAGCGGATGCGACCGACACACCTGTTTTCATGCGGAGCAGCATGGAAAGCGTGGTGGGTGCTGAGAATATGCGGCGCGAGAAACCACAGCCGCTTCTTCAGAGAGTTCCCAGTGACGTGCAGAAAGAGCGTCTGTGGGAGTATTGCACGGTCTGCGGCAAGTACAGACCGATGAAAGAAATGTACGCGCTGCTCTTGCGCAGAAAACGTGGAGATAGCCCGGAGCGGGTGGCTTATATGTGCCCGGAATGCTATGAGCAGTTCAGCAGAGACAATTTTGAGAAAGGAAAAGACGATGAAATTTGAACGAAGCGAAATTGGAGCGCTGTTCTCCAAGCTCCGAACAGCGGTGCCGGAGGTTCGCGCAGTGGGCAACGACAGCGCGGGAATCCTGCTGAGTGGCCCGGATGCGTTCGCAACGAATTTGGAACTGAGCATTCGGGCAGAACTTTCCAGCCCGGTTCCGCAGGGTGTCGTTATTCCGCCGCGTGGAGTGGATTTTATCAGCGGAGCAGTAGCCCCTGAAATCAACATCAACGTGACAAAGAGCGGGTTGGTCATAGAGTCCGGCACGGCGCGGGCGCGGTTGAGCACGACGCCGGCAGAGAATTACCCCACATTTGATGGTCCTGGAAAGGATGCGAAACGCTGCGTGGTAAGCGCGAGCGATTTGAGCTGGGCCATCTCAAAGGTTCTATACGCTGTGTCCAAGGAGGATCGGCATCCGGCGCACAAAGGGCTGTGCTTTTCCCACAACGGCGACGATACTTTGGAAATCTGCGCCCTGGATGGGTACAGAATGGCCATCAGCCGAATCGACTGCACCGCCGATGGCGATTTCAAGTTTGTGCTTCCGGCGGCAACGGCAAAGGCGATTGACACGCTGGGCCTTGATGGGAGCGTCAGTATTGAAAGAGACCGCAAAAAGGCCGTTTTCAGTGACAACAATTTTGAGGTAAAGTCTCGCCTGATCGCAGAACCGTTTCTGGATTATAGCAAAATTGTAGCCCAAAAGAGTGGGGGAACAAGAATCGTGCTTGACAGAAAAGAATTGCTGGGCGTTCTGGGACGCGTCAAACTTGCTCGGTCCGCAGACGCAAAGGAAAAGAGCACCTTGGTGATGGATCTGGAACCCGGCGGCACAGGTAGAGCATCGATGCGTAGCACGATTGCGCAGATGAATGAGGAATTTTCTTTCAACGGAAAGCTGGATGAGCGCCTGCGAATCGGCTTTAATCTGGAGTTCCTGAGCGAGGCATTGAAGTCGATGGAAGGAGACGAGGTCAGCGCATGGGTGGTCGGTCCTCTATCCCCCGTAAAGCTGATTGAGCCACAGTATGAAGCGCTGGTGCTTCCTGTCAAGGTCAAGGAGGAAGCATGATGCAGGGTAGAACTTTTCGTGGGCAGTCCCCAGATGGCACTTGGCATGAAGGATTCTTGATTCGCTCTCCGGGTGTGAAGAACAGTCGCCCAGGTGAGGGCTGGTACATCAACTCCGAGCAAGAGCCGGCATACGCCCATCTCGTCAAGCCGTTTACGATCGGCATGAACACGACTCTGACGGACGGAAACGGGGCACCTGTTTTTGAGGGGGACATTTTGAAAGACGATCGATGCGGCAAAGATGTGATTTTTGCCGTAAGATACGGCGAATACATCGACTACGGCGTAGGCCATATCGGATTCTACGCAGAATTTTCGGAGAACCGAAAGGAGTTTGTCGAGCATGGTCTTGCAAGCTTGGTTCTGACCGCAAAGGTGGTTGGAAATGTAGTGGACACGCCGGAGCTGATGGGCACGAGCACTGGAAAGGAGCAGCAACATGAAGTGGATTGAGACGATTACCCCGAAACAGGCGGTTGAAGAGCTGGGAGTACCTTATCACGGCTGGATGAGGGAGATGGATCGGGCATGGATCAGCGAAGACCAGAAGTACAGCGTGATGTCTCGTTTGCTCCGCACGGAATGGGGCAAGGTCGAACACGTCACGATTACGGCGGCAGAGGGCGTTGGCCGGAGTGACGGCAGCGGGGATATCCCGTGGGCCGTCAAGATGGAAATTAAAAACGACCTGTTCGGCGAGAAGCGAGTTGCCGTCGAAGTGTTCCCAACGCAGGACCGGCTGGTGGACGTCTGCGACTGCTATCACCTCTGGGTGTTTGAGAAAGGTTTCCAGCTTCCGTTCGGCATCCACCCGCGCGATAAGAAAACGGTGACGGTCAATCGCGGCAGTACCAGAGTTCGGGCCATTGACGGCGCAGGACGCGAACACAGCATCAAAGAGCTGCTGGAAGAGAATGGTGCGGCGGACGTTCCTAAACAGGCATATGCACAGGCTATGGCCGGGTATATGATGAAAAATCTTCTGGGAGGGTGATGCAAAATGTGGCTTTGGATTGTGCTGGTGGTTCTGGCGGTGATGGCTGCACTTCTGATTTATGCGGCGTGCTGCGTGGATGGTGATATAGACCGCCAGAGCGAAGCGCACCCGCCGAAACCAGAGAAAGGACGAGACGATGGCAAAGTATGAGATGCTTATCGCTGCATCCGGGAAACGTGGCTCTGCACTCCTGCCGTGCGTTGTTGTCGATGAAAAGGGCATTAAGCGTGCTGCTGTACGGGCTAAGGCGATGGCTAGAGCTTGCTACCCGGAGTATGAAAAATTCAATGTGGTGAAGATGAAGGTGATTTCAGATGAACGAAAAGGGATTGATGGAACAGTCGAACGCAGCGATTAAAGCGGCGCTGGAGCTGTACGCGGCTGACCATGGGAAGTTGAACGATGGTGACAGCTTTACGACAAAGCTCAATAACTGCGTGCTCACCATTTCGCTGAAAGATGGGAGCTTGGACGTACAGTTTGACCCGGACGCAGACGTCGCGGTGGACACCCCGTACACACTGGACATGAAGCTCGACATTTATGAGGAGGAAGACAATGGCTGAGTACATCAACCGTGAGGACGTATTGAAATGCCTGGAGTATAACACGATTCAGAAGCCGAGTGCGAATGATGTTGTTTCTGCGACTCTCCGGGTAGCGCGGGAAAAGGTCGAGAAACTTCCTGTTGCACAGGAAGGAGCGCTACTTTCTTTCTGGCGCGACCCCGACAAGGATCCTCCGAAAGTTGAGACGGAAGTGCTGATTCTGTTTGAAACAGCCTGCGGCGGATATGGGATTACGACGGCCCACTACGAAGATGGCACTGTTTTGTCCGAAAAAAGCAAGTTCTACTGGGAAGAGATTTTCGAGTGGGGCACCTATGATGAAGAGCATGACGATTATCTCATCCCCAAAGGCTGGTGGGAATATCGTTATTTCAACCCGGAGGATGTTTACAACAACCGTGTTGATTCTCCTGTGGTTGGGTGGATGCCTTTGCCGCCGAAGGAGGTAGTGAAAAAATGAGAACGCTTAACGCTGACCAGCTGAAAGCTGTGCTGAGCATGGAAAGTTCACTGGGACATATTCACACGCTGGCAGATGTCGAAAACACGATTGATTATCTTGCCAAAGAAGAACCGGAAGCCGTAGCCGGTGTAGAAAAATTCAACATTTTCGATACCATGTGGTCGAGGAAAATTCAGGCGGCGTTTCCGCAGTCGTTCGTGAATATGCAAAACGAACTTGTTTTCAGTCTGAGAACTGATTCCGGCTTCAGCCTGAAAGATGTGACCAACGAAACCCAGCTGAAAGCAAAAATTTTGGAGTGGCTTACGCGGACTGCAATTAAAGCAGTCTCGCCCAAGGAAAGAAAACTCCACTTTGAGGGCATCAACAAGCTGCTGGGTACGAATTTTACGTTGGAGGAAATGACGGACATCTATACATATCTCGGAAATGGAATCAATCACGACCTTTGCGTGAAGTTTGTGGAGAGCGGCTACGATATGACGATGATTCAAAAAGAAGGGTGAGCAAATGGATAAGCAAAAGATTAAGAGTGTTCCGAGGTTGACGACCGATAACCCGGTGAACAATTTTCAGACTGCCCTCAACTTTACTGACGTCAGCGAGGACGGCTGGGTATGGCTGCGGCAACCTGAAATGGCACTGACCGAGTATGCGCGGCAGCTCGTCAAGGGGCATGGCAGCAGCATCGATCTGGGCTGCAACGATATGGAGCTCTCCGAAAGTCTGACCGATCACCTCTTCGACGACCCGAAGCAGAGCATTGACGGACTGATCGCAGAGCACTACACGATTTTGTGGGCCTACGCGACCCTGCGGGAAAAGCTCAAATGGTACGAGGATGCAGGAATCCCGGTCATTCCTAATTACGGTCTGAGTACCATCCGGCGGGCGATCAATCGGTACGGCACCGCCCCTCAGCTCCAGATGGCGATCAAGGAAATGTCAGAGCTCACGAAGGCGATCTGCAATCTCCAGCGGGCCGTAACCTTCAACTACCGCAACGGTGCGAAGATCAAGGTCGCCCACGAGAGCGTCAGGGAAGAAATCGCGGATGTTTACATCATGCTGGCGCAGCTCGTTGAGATCGTCGGCAAGCCTGAAGAGGTACAGCAGATCGTGCTCGAAAAGCTCGAACAGCTCAAAGGCTGTTTAGACGACGGGGAGGTACGCAGTGAGTAAAGAAATCTTACTTATACGCAATGATGATGGCGAATTCGAGCTGTACGATGACACCTACGATGTGGTCATTCATTGCAAAAATCGGCAGGGCATGAAAGAAACCTGCGAGATTCTGCGCAAGGTAGGCACCGACGAGAAAGCACCCAACGCTTTATTGATGGATCCTGTTGATATGGCGATTGCCATAAGGAACCATTGTAAATCACGCACAGGTGGGTGCGAGGGCTGCTGCTTTGACAGGCCGACCAGCGATAACGGGGATGGTGAATGCGTTTTGGGCTGTCCTGAAGACTGGGAAGTGTGAGACCGACTATGGCAAAAATTATCTGGATATGTCCTTCTTGTGGGGCGACCACGGAAGAGGTTTGCGAAACTGACCTTGTCCCGTTCCACAACCACCCCATCACCCTAAATAGGGAGTGCCAAAGGTGCATATACAGGCAGCGCTGGAATGACCTTTCCATGCTGGGGGTTCTTCCTTCTATTGGTAGCGGCGAAGAAGTTCGTAGCGCAGAGTATTATCACGATGTATGGGGGTTTGATTATTATGGTCCAGGGTAAAGCTGTTCTGCTGAGTATCCGGCCGGAATGGTGTGACCTCATCTTGCGAGGTAAGAAAACTATGGAGGTTCGGAAAAATTATCCGAAGCACCTTTATGAAAAAGGAAAACCGTTCAAGGTGTACATCTACTGCACAAAAGCACCGCAACAGCTTATCACTATTTTCAAAGACGGGGAAGAAACGATGGATGGCGAAATCCATCATGGAAAGCCTGTATTCGTAAAGTTCGATAAGTTACTGCCGGACAGCGTTCGCGGAAAAACGCAGATGGTTGTTGGCGAATTTGTCTGCGACAAAATCTATGAAGTTGCCCCGCTGAATCATACACCGGATGATTTTGAGCAGCAGGCGTGCATGGACAGAGACCAGATTTGGGAATATCTGCACGGTCAAGGCTGGGCGTGGCATATTTCAGAATTGAAGATTTATGACCAGCCGAGACCGCTGGAAACATACACGCGGCTGTTACAGACAGGATGTTGTTTTGAACCGCTCAAAGTCAAGAGGGCACCCCAAAGCTGGTGCTATGTGGAGGATGCAGAATGTACGTCATGAACAAAAAATGGGACTCCATCACGAACATTGCCCAGTGCACCAGCGTGTATGTGAGTCCTGAGCACGAAATCAAGGCTGTTCCTACGGGCGGCGGTGCGGTGTATCGGCTGGGACAGTATGAAACCGCAGAAATTGCCCGTGCTGTGCTGAATGACCTGTATATACACATTTCGACTGGCTGTGTCTACCAGATGCCGAATGACCAGCGAGCGCTGGTGCTGGCCCGCGGAATGAGCGACGAACGGCCTGACAAGTTTGCCGGGAATGGTAAGAAGCCGGTGCGCAGGGGAGGATCCTGATGACTAAGAGACATCATTATAACCGAAAAGGCCAACCACAGAAGCGGTGCAATCCCGACACTTGCCCGAACTGTATGTACATTGGAGAGGGCGACAGCTGGTGCGACAAAATTGGTGAAATTGTTCTTTCTGACTGGGAGCCTACGGATTATTACATGGGGTGTTGTAAGGGGGCAAGAGCAAATGAAAGCACACATCGAGCCTAAGAGCAAGGAATGCCCGTTCTGCGGCGCATCTACCTATGAGGTTATGAGTGGTACGGGCGTGAAATGTATTCGGTGCACCAATAAGAGAACTTGCGGTGCCATCGTCAGTTTCAACAACAAAGACTGTGATGAACGCGGAGTTTCCCCGGTTAAGTACTTCAATCGGCGGACGGAAAGGAAAGTGCTCCAATCGGCGTGCGGAAAGGGAGCAAAAAATGAATCTGATTCGTGAAGTTCTTTCAGACCAGACGGTGACGGCGGTGGCATCTATCATCCTGATCGTGGCCGCGCTGCCTATGGCTGGATGGTCTTGGGCCGCAAATCAAATGGCCGGAAAATCGGCCGGAAGAAAAAAGGAGGGTACATGAAAGCGCATCTGTCGTTCCTGTGCAATGGTCAGTGTCGGTGGTGCAAGAACTACTGGGATTGCAGTAAGCACAAGAAAATCCTGGCAAAAATTTTCGGATGCAAAGATTGGAGATGGCAAAACAGATGAAGAACATTCGCCAGCAGCGGGCCGATGAACGGGATAAGACGGCGCAGATCTTCACTTGGTGTATGGTAGTGGCCATGCACCAGGAAGAGGGCATTGGAGCTACGCGCCTAGAGCGGGCCTGTAATGAAATGCACGAGTTTCAGCAGCGGTACAAAACAAAAATCCTGACCGAGAACCGCAAAAGCGCAACGGATGCTATGCGGGAGGACTTGAAGGGCATCTGTGATTTTGAGGTCCGGCTTCCGCAGACCAAGGCCCCGCGCAACCGCAAGGAAGAACAGCTTCGCATGGCCCAGAATGAGGGTGCAGAAATTGCATGGTTGGTTATGGCGGCGACAACGCACCTGACCTTCGGTTTCGGTAAGGAACGGCTTGCCCGCCTGAAGCGGGAAACGCTGGATAATTACCGGCAGTACATCGGATGGGTAGAGCAGGACGGTGAAGCCTACGCAATGGAGCTGCTTCGCCGCTGTTCTGAACAGGCTTTGCAGGAAGAACTCAAAGTCAACGATATGCGGGAAAGCAAGAATCATATCCTGCCCGGTGGCTTCGCAGAGACCCAGAGTGCGGATATGCTGCGGGCGATGGAGGCCGTATCGGCTAAGATGGCGGCAGAGCGGGGCATCAAGCGTGTGCCGCTGGCGGTTTTGAGTCAGAGCGAGGTGACCCGCAGGATGAAATCTATCTGAGTAATAAAAAAGAGGATCGCTTGCGCAATCCCCCGATAGAGCAAGTCTATTATACCTAAATTGATGTATTTTGGCAACGATAGAACAGGAGGGTGCGCAAAATGACTATCCCGGAAGAAATGATGGCCGTTATTCAGGAAACCGCAAGAAAGGCCGCTCGTGAGGGCGCCAAGGAAGTTATCGCAGAACAGACCCGCAAAGCCGCAGGCCGCTGTGACCGCCGACTTCGAAACACGAAGCTGTTGCTGAAAAACTATCGAATGTTCAAGAAGCACTGCACGGGCGCGGTCTATACGGACGAAACGGGTGACCATGACGGCAAGGAAGAAGAAACTGCGCTGGAACTGCTTGATATGATGCTTCAGCGCAATAACGCGATTACGGTCGAATCGATCCGCAACTCCTGCCGCCGTACAAAAATCATGGTTCGTCATATTGATTCGATGCTGGCCCTGTACGAGACGTACTGCGAACAGAGCAAGAATGAGGCCCATAAGCGCGGCTACCGCATCATCAAAGCAATGTACATTGACGACGAGGCCAAGTCCATTGAGCAGCTTGCGGCGCTGGAGGGCGTGAGCACCCGTCAGGCATACCGAGACCACGATGCGGCCGTTGAAAAAATCTCGGCGCTCATGTTCGGCATTGATGCCTTGGACATGGAGTAGGCCGATGTCAAAATCATGTCATTTACACGGCATGAAAAATGTGGTAGAATAATACCGTAAAATTCTAATCATAGCGCATTGCCCGCCCGGTTTCGCCACCGAGCGGGTATTTTTATGCCCGGAAAGGAGGCAGAAAACCGCCGCTCCCCAATTTGACCCGCAACGCCAGCGGGATAGCAAAGAAGGGAGAAAAAATGAATCAGCAAGTAGTGTATCAGGATATTTCGCAGATCCATCCCTATGAGAACAATCCCCGGAACAACGAAGCGGCCATTGAGCCTGTTGCGCAGAGCATCAAGCGGTTTGGCTTCCGTGTCCCCATCCTCATTGACGGAAAAGGAACCATCATCGCAGGACACACCCGCTATGAGGCCGCAAAACGGCTTGGCATGGACGAAGTGCCGTGTATTCGGGTCGATGACCTGACGGATGAGCAAATCCGCGCATACCGCATTGCAGACAACAAGGTGGCCGAGGCTTCTTCGTGGAATGATGATGTTCTCCGCGCCGAAATGGACGCGCTGAAAGCTCTGGATGTCGATTTGACGGACACGGGTTTCAGCGAAGTGGAACTTGATGGGCTTCTTCGGGAAGTGGAGGATGCCGACTTCGAGGAATTCTTTACGGAACCTGTCCAACAGCCGCTCAAAGCGGCCAATGCAGGGCAGAGCACCGAGACCCAGCAATCTACCCAACCGGAATCTTCTCAGCCCGCTGTGCCGCAGCAGAGCGGCTCTAAGCTCATCCAATGCCCGCACTGCGGAGAATGGTTTGAGACATGAGGTTGTGTCTGGCGGGTACATTCCCAGCCGAGAAGATTGTAAAAGAGTACCGCCCGGAATACGTTCTGGAGAGTTTCTTTTACATTCGGCCCTGGCAAATCGAAGAGATTCCAAAATGGAAAATGTTCCTGCTCGACAGCGGGGCGTTTACTTTTATGCACGGCATAGAAGCCTCTTCAAAGCCAGTAGATTGGGATGGCTACCTGAGTCGATACATCGACTTTATCAACCGCAACGACGTGCAGCATTTCTTCGAGCTGGATGTGGATTCCATCGTAGGCTATGACGCTGTAAAACGCATGAGAGCGCGTCTTGAAGCAGAGACAGGAAAGCAAAGCATTCCGGTCTGGCACCGCTCCCGTGGTCTGGACGAGTTCAAGCGCCTGTGTAGGGATTATCCCTATATCGGCATCGGCGGCTTCGCAATCAAGCACATACAGCCCAGCGAGTACGGCTATATCCGTCGTTTGGTGCAGTATGCAAATTCTTGCGGGGTGCGGGTGCATGGTCTGGGGTACACCAAAAAGGATGCAGTGAGTTTCGGCTTTTACAGCGTGGACAGCACGACATGGACCACACAGGTCAATTTCGGAGGGCTGTCATACTTCAATGGCACAGAGATGGTCGTGGTCAGACCGCCCAAGGGGATGATCGGCGCAGACTATCGCCGCCGCCGGGAGTACTCGTTGAGAGAGTGGATAAAGTACCAGAAATACCTTGATACGAAAGGAAAATGGCGTGGATAAAGAAATCGTCTACCGCGTCGAGGATGGCATGGACAGGGAAAAGATTCTCTGCACCACCTACCAGATGCGGAATTTTTATATGCAGTTCAGAGACGGATTTTTCACAAATCTGGACGTTATGAACTATATCCAGCACCTCGCCGCCGCCCATATGGCGAAAAAGGGGATGAACGTGCTGGATGTGTGCTGTGGGCGCTCTCTGATACTCCCGCTGCTGCGCTACTACGCAAAGGACATTGCATCCTACACTGGAGTGGACATCAGCAAGGCGAACATCAAGGAAGCGATGCGCGGCGCAACTGCAAAGAACCTCGAACCCAAGGATTTGGCCTCCTACTACCCGTTCCGGGTGGGCTGGAAGCTGGGCAACGTCGCAGAGATGTCTAAGGTCATCCCGGCGGGCTTTGCCGACTTCGTGATTTACACCTCCGCCATCGAGCATATGCACCCTACGGACGGCGCAAAAAGCCTTGTAGAATGCTACAAGGTGATGAAGCCGGGTGCAAAGATGTTTCTCTCCTGTCCGAACACCCCAGGCAATGGGTATCAGACCCAGTACCGCGCTCATGTCTATGAGTGGGGCTACGATGAACTGAAAGCCAAGCTGACCGAAATCGGATTCAGTATTGTGCAGGAGGTCGGTTTGGTCACCAGCGTCCGCGAAATGGACGAGTTCTATTCCAAACAGCCGTCGGCGCTCAAGGATTTCTATGAACGCATGAAGTCCTATGTCCCGTCTGCATTTCTCACAGCGTTTATGGCTATCCCATTCCCGCGTGAGGCGAAAGAGCTGTTGTTCATCGTCCAGAAGCCGAAAGGAGAGGAAAATGCCTAAGTTCAAGAATGAGTATGGGGTGTCGAAAATCAAGTACACCCAGAAGTGCAGATGCTTTTGCCCTATCGGAAAGGCAGACTACACGAACAACTTCACCGTGACTATCACTCCGAAGAAGTGGATCCCGGACTACTGCGAAATCGACAAGTTCATTCGTGAGCAGCTGGATGGCAAGAGCCTTGTCATTGAGGACGCCGCCTGCAAGTTGAAGCAGTGGCTCACGGGGGAGATTCATCCCTACTGGGTCGAGGTCGAGTCGGATGTGACCGACGGTGTGCACGGCCATGTAACGGTAACGGTATAAGGGAGGGGCGCAAGATGAAAAATACTCGTGCTCTTTGCCAGACCGCCGTTGTCGCGGCACTGTATGTGGCATTGACCACCTTGAACCCCCTGTCGTGGGGCGCAATCCAATTCCGGGTTGCAAATATGCTCTGTGCGCTCCCGTTCAAAGACAAGAGATATGCTCCGGCGGTTCTGCTGGGAATCGCAATCGCAAACGCAACCAGCCCGTTTGGACCTGTCGATGTGGCTTTTGGCCTGATGGCCGAGGGAGCAGCGTATCTCCTTGTTGTTTGGGGGCCGTGGAAAAAGCTGGGGATTTTGTGGAAAGCTGTTATCCTCTCTTTGTCCGTGGCTCTGTTCATCGGAGTGGAGCTGCACGCAATGGTGGGAGCGCCGTTCCTGCTGACGGCCGCAGGGCTGTTCGTTGGCACTTTCTTAGCCGTGGAACTCGGCAACATGATGATTTCTAAAACCGCTCTTGCAAGAATCGTGTAAGAGGGGGTGCGGCGCTGGCTCTGCAAAGGGTCGGCGCTTTTTCTTTGGAACAACATAACCGTCCGGCCAAATACCGGGCGAGCAGAACAAAGAGGGATAGTGGTGGCGATGTAGATGGAAACGCGAGACAAGGCGTTCACCCTTTATAAGAAAGGGATGGGATGCACCGAAATCTCAAAGAAGCTGGGCGTATCGCTGAACACGGTCAAGTCTTGGAAAAAGCGGTATTGGGATGCACAAAAGGGTGCACCCAAGAAGCGCACCCCGTCGCACCCAAAGGGTGCATCTTCAAAATGCACCCAGCAAGACCCGGCGGCTCAGCCTGAGAAGAGACCGAATCTCGGCGGCGCGCCGAAAGGGAACGTCAATGCTGTTGGCAATCATGGCGGGGCACCGCCGGGAAATCAGAATGCGCTAAAGCACGGCGGTTGGTCTGCTGTGATGTTTGGCGCGTTTTCCGAAGAAAACCAGAAAGCTATACAGGACTGCACGAAAGACGTGGATGCAGAGGACCTGCTGATACAGGAGCTTCAACTGCTGACCGCCCGCGAAGCGTTCCTGCTCCAGCGCATCACGGCGGCTCAGGAAAAGAAGCAGCACATCCAGTCGGTGCATACATCAAAATCCAGCAGGTCTTTTACCCGGCTGGATGAGGATAAAGAAAAAGAGGCCCACGACAAGGAGGTTTACATTGAGCGGATAGATGTAAAGGTGCAAAGGGAAGAGCGCCTTCCTGGCACCAGCGTTGAGACATCAACCACCACCGAATCAAGCTACCTTATCGTGGAGCGCTTAGAGCGGCTGTTGACCGATGTACAGCGCCAGAAGTCTAAGGTGATACAGCAGCTTGCCGACCTGCGCAGAATGAGCAACAGCGGCAAGAATGAGCTGGTAGACGACTGGGTAGCGGCAGTCGAGGCGGCGGACGCAGAAGTGGAGGGTGAAGACGATGGCGCTGAGACAACGTGAAGTCTTCGCCAAACGGCTCCCGCTGTACCGCAAAGACCCCTGCTTGTTCTTCAAAGAGGTCACACGCTTCGAGCCGGATAAATGGCAAAAAGAAGCGGCTACGGCCATTGCACAGCACCGCAAAGTTTCCATCCGTTCAGGACAGGGCGTTGGAAAAACAGCTTTTGAAGCAAACTTGGTGCTCTGGTTCTTGGCTTGCTTCCCGTATCCCCGCGTCGTGTGCACGGCGCCGACCCGCCAGCAGTTAAACGATGTGCTCTGGGCTGAGATTGCCAAGTGGCAGGAGCGCAGCCCTGTCTTACAGGCTATGCTTGTATGGACAAAGACCCGCGTCTATATGAGAGGGCATGAGAAGCGCTGGTTCGCCGTGGCCCGTACGGCCACTAAGCCAGAAAATATGCAGGGCTTCCACGAAGACAATATGCTTTTCGTGGTGGACGAGGCATCCGGCGTTGCTGACCCCATCATGGAGGCCATACAGGGCACATTGTCTGGCGATAACAACCGCTTACTGATGTGCGGAAACCCAACGCAGAACACTGGCACATTCCACGATTCGCACACCGTGGACGCCCAGTCCTACTACTGCATGAAGGTATCCAGCAGGGACAGCCCCCGCACGAATAAGCAGAATATCGCTGATTTGGAGCGAAAGTTCGGCAAAAACAGCAATGTTGTCCGCGTCCGTGTTGACGGCGAGTTCCCGGAAAATGAGGATGACGTCTTTATTCCGATGGCGCTTGCCACAAAAGCGGTCAATACTGAACCACTTGAACATAGCGCCCCGGCCAGAATTTCTATTGGGTGCGATGTGGCCCGCTTCGGCAACGACGACACCGCCATTGCGAAGAACATTGACGGAGACGTTCAAAAGCTGGTCACGCGCCACGGCCAAGACCTGTACGCAACAGCCGATGACATTATCGAAATGTACAAGGCCCTGCGCACAGCGTATCCGCAGTATCGCGGTCTGATCTATGCGATTATTGACGATACGGGCGTGGGCGGCGGAGTGACGGACATTCTCAACAGGGAGAAGATTCGGCAGAAGTTGAACAAGCTCATGGTCGTTCCAGTCAATTTCTCGTCTGCTGTGCCGGACAAGGAAGCCGCCGGGAGATATGCCGATATTTCGACGTGGATGTGGGCTGTCCTGCGCGACATGGCGGCGTCGGGCCTCCTGCACCTGCCAGATGATGCGACCTTGATAGGCCAGCTCACGACCCGCAAGTACATCTTCAGCGGCGCGCCCTCCAAGCTGAAACTTGAAAGCAAGGAAGCGCTGAAGAAGCGCGGCCTGACCAGCCCGGACCGGGCTGACGCAGTTGCGCTGGCGCTGTATGAGGGCGGAATTTTCGATGTCCGCAGCCTGATTTAACATAACCTGAAAGGAGAAAGCGTGAAAAAAGTTATTCCCGGAAAAATTAAAACACAGCTGCGCCTTGACGGTTACTACAATGTGCTGAACAAGTACGGCACCCAGCACGACAGCACTGAGTACTACCAGTGGGCGTCTGGCTCTGCGGTAAGCGATACGGAGCTGGCCGATCTTTACGCAGGAAACGGGCTGTTTTCAACCATTATTGATGCCCCGGCGGACGATGCAACCAAGAACGGCATCGACCTCGGCATCAAGGACAAAGACTTGCAGAAACAGCTCGACAACCACTTGCAGACCATCCGATACCAGAGCAAATTTGCCAAGGCTTTGCGCTGGGCACGGCTCTTTGGTGGTGCTGCTGTGGTGATGTTGGTTGACGACGGACGGCTCCTGCAGGATCCTTTGAACTGGCGTGACGTGCACGGCGTCGAAGAACTGTTGGTATATGGCCGCAACGAAATGTATCCTCTTTGGGTCAATGGGTATGAGAACAACCCGGACGATGAGGACTACCGCCGGGGCGGCACTGGCATCCCGGAGTACTACCAAGTCAACAGCGTGTACGGCAACTATGTTGTGCATTCGTCCAGATGCCTTGTTTTCCACAACTCGGACATCCCGGAAAGCTCCACTATGGCTAATCTCTACCGCACATGGGGCATCCCGGAGTATCTGCGCATTCGTGAAGAGCTGAGAAATGCCAGCATAGGCCCTGGCTATTCTATCCGCCTGCTGGAGCGGTTGTCGATGGTGACCTACAAGATGAAGAATCTTGCTGGTGTGCTTTCCACGGCAGACGGCGAGGATACGGTTCTTCAGCGTATGGAAATGCTTGACCTTGCCCGTAATCTGCTGAACATGGTCATTATTGATGCCGACGGCGAGGACGTGGGCGTTCAATCCCTGTCTGTTGCTGGCGTTAAGGACATTCTGGACAATGCCTGTGCGATGTTGTCCGCTGTATCTCATATCCCACAGACGCGGCTTTTTGGGCGTTCCCCGGCGGGCGAGAATGCCACTGGAGAGAGTGACCTTGAGAATTACAAGGAATTCGTCGGGGGTCTCCAAAACGGTGACCTACGCGATAACACCCGTACCCTCGTTGAGCTGATTCTTCGCGGCATGGTTTGGAACAGGGAAGTCAAGGAGATACCTGAGTACACCGTGACCTACAAGAGCGCGTGGAGCCCGTCTGACGATGAAAAGGCAGCACAAGACCAAGCTGCTGCTGCGGCACAGCTCACCAGAGCACAGACCGCTGGCACATACGTCACAAATGGAATTGTCGAAGCTGAAGAAGTTCGCCGCGCGATGGTTCGCGACGAACAGTTTGACCCAGAGAACATTCTCACGGAAGCGGACATTCACCAAGACTGGGGACTTGGCGGAGCCGATACCCAGCAGGAGGCCGCTGATAGCCAGCAACAGAATGCCGCGGATGCCAGCGGTTTTGTTACCGATGAAGGAGACTGCGGCTATGTGGCGGGCTTTGTCGTGCAGGACGGCAAGATCCTCTGCGGGCGCCGCTCTGATGGCCAAGGCTGGTGTGGCCCCGGCGGGCATATCGAGCCGAAAGAAACGCCGGGGGTGGCCTTCCGCCGGGAAGCCAAAGAAGAGTTTGGAATTGACGTTGGAAATATTACCTATCTTGGTAACTGTAAAGGAAAACCAGAAGAAATCCTCCCTGTGCAGATATACCGCGTCAACGACTATGCGGGAATCCCGGTGTGCGATCGGGAAGAGATGTTCACCGCCACATGGTTCACCCCAGAACAGATTCTTGCCCAAGAGGTCCCCGGCGGGCTGGTGTTCGACCCATTCCGCAGGAGCGTGGAAGAATATCTTGAACAACTGGGCCTGACGCTGGACGACTTCGATCCAAGCAAGCACAAGCGCGATGAGGATGGAAAGTTCTCCAGCATGGGGAACACAACGTCAAAAGATGAATCGGGCAAGGAAAAATCGTCAAAAGACTTGAATGATTCCCAAAGTCATGCTAAAATAAATTCTAACGCAGTTTCGGCAAAAGGCGCAAACGCTTTCAAAGTGAAAGGGTTTCCAAACAAGCAGAAGCTGAATAACCACTGGCAAAACGGAAGAACCCACGCCGCCGAGTACGCTCCCGATGGCATTACGACAAAGGAGCAATACGAAAAGCGGGCGGTTCAACTTCTGGAAAGCCCCTGTGGGAACGGCATCAAGGGCTATAAGACAAAAGATGGCCTTATATGCCGATACGATTCAAAGAAAAATGACTTTGCGAAAGGCTCCCCGGAGAAAGGCGTAAGAACGATGTTCAAGCCCGATGATGGGGAAGAGTATTATAGACGCCGACTTGAGGCTGAGGGAATAGAAAACGATGAATGACGAAACCATTTGCCCGCTGTGTGGGCAGCATCACTTTGAAGAGAACGATGATTTTGAGGAATGCCCCGTGTGCGGTTGGGTAAATGACGGCGTACAGCGCTCAGATCCCGATTATCGCGGCGGGTATAACCGCATCAGCCTGAACGAAGCAAAAAAGAAATTTGCCGCAGGCAAAAAGGTGTTTGACTAACAATAACGGCGTTGAGAGCCTTTGCAGGTGACGCGAGAGCGTCCTTTGCGGAGGCTCTTTTTGTTTGCAGTCATAGCTCAGTTGGTAGAGCGCCTGCCCTCCAAGCAGGATGCCGCGGGTTCGAGCCCCGTTGACTGCTCCATATCGAGGGTTGGCCAAGTTGGATAAGGCATGGGCCTTTGACTCCCAGACCACCGGTTCGAGTCCGGTACCCTCGACTTATGCTGGTGTAGCTCAGTTGGACAGAGCAGTTGATTTGTAATCTTCAGGTCGTGGGTTCAAATCCCATCCCCAGCTCCACCCGCCGTACACCGTAATCGGCACCTCGATGGCATGAGGAAGCGCCGACCCCGCTCCCAACAGACCGCTGCGAAGTGTTCTGGCCTGTTCCATGACTGAGCCAGCGCGGAGCCATATGCCGCGTTCCTTCCGCTTCGCCTTGGACGGATGCGCGCTGTAAGCAAAAGGTCAAACCCATTCAAGTGCTGCATGCCATGAACGTAAAGGCCCTGTATCTTCAACGATGCAGGGCCTTTTTTGATGCCGGCAGAGGGAAGATTCCCGGAAAGATAAAGAGGTGTTTATGCCAGTGAAAAACAACGGCCCCGGCAGATACAGTCGGGCTTCTACGACAAGAAAATCAAAGGTCGAGCCGGAATACCCGCAATGGGCAGAAAGTAAGATGCGGGCCATTGAGAACAGGCGCTTAAAAGAGCTTCAAGCTGTGGTGCGCGATTCAATGCCTGAGATACTGGCCATCGCTGCGGATGAAATGGATACGGCTTCTGAAAGCATCAGAAAAGATGGGTACAGCGACATGGTGCACCGCATCCAGAACAGGTTCCGCATTATGCGTGATCGGCTCAGTCGGCGGCTGAAAACCGACCCGCTGGAACGTGATGTCCGCCGCTGTGCGGATTATACAGACCGCCGCCAGCTCCAAGAATGGCAACGCAGTGTCCGGGCCACACTCGGCATCGACATCAGCAAGGACTTCTTCATTGGTGAGCGGTATGAGCAGATGCTTTCAAGGTGGGCGGAGCAAAATGTTTCTTTCATAACCAGCATCGAGAGCGATTGCTTTGATGATATGGAGAAAATCATTATTGACGGCTTTACAAAGGGCCGAACACCCGCCGCAATTTCAAATGAGATACAGCGACGCTTCGATGTGACCAAATCGAAAGCGAACCTTTTAGCCCGCGACCAGATTGGTACATTGAGCGCAGATCTGACCCGGACTCGGCAGGAGTCCGCCGGGGTAAAGGAGTACATCTGGCGTTCGTCCGGCGACGAACGTGTGCGCGCGTGCCATCGTGAACTTGATGGTAAGACGTTTCGTTATGATGACCCGCCAGCAATGTGGTACATGACGAAGCGAGGGAAAATCTACACCGGGAGACACTGCAACCCCGGCGAGGATTACCAGTGCCGCTGTGTTGCAAAACCCGTTTTTGACTTTAATAGGCTCAATTCTCAAGCCTTTAAGGAGAAGAAACAATGAATCAGAAAAATCCGCCGCAAGTCCTTCGGAGCGAAATGCGTGCTGACAGCGTGCCTGTCGATGAGCATTACAGCACCGAGGGATATTTTTATGATAACCCCATCCTGACCCGCACGGGCATCTTCAAGTACAAGCTGGAAGATGGTTCGGAACGTCGAGAACTGCGAAGGCCGGAAGATGTGTTTGACCCGGCGAGCCTTGCAAGCTATGAGGGAAAGCCCATCATCATTACCCACGATGCGCAGGCGATAGACAAGAACAATGCCCGCCGGGAGAGAGTTGGAACAATCCTGACTCCCGGACAGCAGGACGGCGAGACCGTCCGTGCCAAAATCGTCATTGACGACCCCGATGCTGTAAAGGCGTCGGGCCTGCGCGAGCTGTCCGTTGGATATTATCAGGATCTTATCATGGAACCTGGAGAGTGGGAGGGGGAGCCTTACGATGCAATCCAGACCCACATCCGCGTGAATCATCTTGCGCTGGTTGCCGTCGCCCGCGCCGGAGATGATGCAAGACTGAACATGGACGGCCAAGACAATGGAGGTACTGACCCTATGGATGACGAGAACAAGAAGACCTGCACCACCATGGACGACGATACTACCGTGGAACCCGATAAGCAGACTGCGGATGATGGCGAGGGAGCTTCCCCTGCGGCTTCGTCCCTTGACCCTGCCGGCATCGAGGCGGCTATCAAGGCATATCTGGCCGCTACTGGCGGTGCAACTGCTGACGATGAGAACGACCCGGAGGCGGGTGGTGACCCCACCAAGCCGACTGAAGACGATGGTGAAGATGATGCCACCACACCCGACGTTCTGGCGGACATTACGGCCCGCCGGGATGCAATGGAGGATGGTCCCGCAAAGTCCGACATCAACACCCTGCTGTCTATGCTGGAGGCTGAGAAAGCCCGTGCGGATGCCGCTGAAGACGATGCCAAACAGCCGCCCACAGAAGATGAGGACGACGCCTCTGACAATGACAGCGGCCAGCTGAACCATGACAGTCTCGACGCCATCGTCAAGAAGAAGGTTGGCCAGCGCATGGAGCTGTGCCGTCTGGGCGACAAACTGCATCTGGATGGCATGGACACACTGCCTGTGATGCAGGCAAAGAAAAAGGTCATCAGAACTGTTCTGCCCGGTATGCGTCTGGACGGGAAAGGCAACGCATACATCAACGCGGCTTTTGACATTGCCAAGGGCAAGGTCGATGGCCGCAAGACCGTGAACGATCAGCGTCGGCAGGTGTTCAATGCGGATTCCGCAAATGCGGCGACCCACAATGCAAACGCCAAAAATGACCCCGACGCCGCTCGTACCCGCATGATTCAGCGTCACGCTGGCGAAAAGGAGGACTAAGCTATGAGCAATATGGCTGTACAGATGAATTACGGTGAGCCGAGCCGCGGCATGCCCGGTGGCCTCTATGACCGGGCCGAGTATGAAGCCGTGACCCGCCGCAACAGCGCAGAGGATAAGGCGCTGTGCTTCGGATACGGTGTCGTGCAGGGCGCAGAGCCGGGAAAGGACATTGCGCTTCCTGCAACGGACGCAACTGCTGACAAGTTCGAGGGCGTTGTGATGTACAGCGCCAATGTCGAGATGGACGATGATGGTGCCGTACTCCTGCGGAAGAACCAGATCGTCGATGTCTGTCAGTCCGGCAAGCTGTGGGTGCAGCTGGTCGATTCGGTGGAGCCTGCTTATGGCCAGCCCGTGTACCTTGTGACCACTGGCACAGACGCCGGAAAGTTTACCCCGACCAAGGAAACCAATCTGGCAGTGAAGGCGCGCTTCATCGGCGCGGCCGTGAACGGCATCGCCCCTGCCCAGTTCGTGACTCAGCTTTAAGGAGGTAGGAACCTATGTCTAAATTCAATCCTTTCGACCCCGCAAACGGTTACAGCGAGGAGGACCGCGTCGCTCTGGAGACGAAGTGCGCCTCGCTGATTAACCGCGCCTATCGGAACCCGTTCCCTGGCGCTTCGCTTCGTCACGATGGTGCGGACAATGCAGGTATCTTCTTTGCCAAGCAGCTGGCGCACATCAAGACCAAGGCATACGACAAGGAGTTCCCGGAGCTGTCCGGCCTGAAGCTGTTCCCCCAGACAAGCGATACGGATGAGGGTGCAAGCTACATCGAGTACTACTCCTATGAGCCTGTCGGCTTCGCTGCCATCATCGCGAACTACGCTTCGGACCTGCCCCGTGTTGATGTGAAAGGCACTCCCCATCGTGCCGAAATTGTCAACATCGGTGATAGCTACGGTTACAACGTGCAGGAGCTGCGCGCATGCCGCCGGAACGCCGTTCTGGGCATTATGAAGTCTCTGGATGCTGTCCGCGCCGAAGCCGCCCGCCGGGTCTATGATGTCAAGGTGAACCACCTGATCTGGAGCGGCGACGAGAAGGCAAAAATCGTCGGTATCCTTTCTTCGGATAACAATATCCCTGTCTACACACTGCAGAACGGCGCTGGTGGTAAGGCTGACTGGGCAAGCAAGACTGCCGATGAGATCGCCGCCGACATTGCCGGCATCCTGAACTATATCGACACTCTGACCCAGAGCGTTGAGCACCCGGATAGTTGGGTTATGCCGAATGACCTGTACACTGCTCTGAACCTGCGCCGCATTGACGGTACTGGTGAGTCTGTGCTGTCTTACATCAAGGAACACACCCCCCAGATTAAGAACTGGGAGACCGCTGGTGAGCTGTCCAAGAGCAACAAGGACTACAACACCACTGGAAAGAACATCGGTCTGCTGTACACCAAGGACGCCGATAAGATGTACCATGATGTGCCTATGGCATTCCTCCAGCATGCGCCGCAGGACCGCAACCTCGAAATCGTCATCAACTGTGAGGGCCGCGACGCCGGAATGGTCATTCCTTATCCGCTGTCCGCCTGCCTCGTCTACGGTCTGTAAGAAAGGAGCCTGCTTATGAAAATCAAGAATATCAGCGTGAAGCCGATTCGCATTGGCGATGTCTCCCTGCTCCCCGGCGAGACCGCACAGGTCGAGGCTGTCTATGCTGATGCAGTGGCGTTCTACATCAGCATGGGCTATGTGCAGGAAGTTGCGGAGAAGAAGACCCGTGGCAAGGCAAAGAATCCCGATGCGGAGCCTGACGCCATTGCAGAGGACACCGCAGAGGATGAGTCCTGATGGATGCCGCCGATGTAGAGGCAATCACCAAAATCGTGAAGACGGTGGGAGCTGAGTTCAAAGGGGCGTCCGATGAGGACATCAAGTTCTGGATTGAGCTTCAAGCCCCTGTTATTTCCCGAAAGAAGTTTGGCGCTGATTATAATTTGGCGCTGGCTCTTTTAACGTGCCACGCCATGAAGATGGCCGGCAGCGGCGACAACTCGCTGGGAACCATCGCCAACACTGGACGCCTTGCCAGCGTATCCGAAGGTGGCGTAAGCATTTCCTTTGCGACGTCTACTGCGGGAACAGCGGGGGACGCAGTCTATCAGCTTACATCGTATGGGTTGCAGTTCATCGAGATTCGGAACAGGCATATCGTTCCCATTATGATTCGGTAAGAGGGTGAATGTATGGCTATTGCCGGAGAATTTGGGCTCGACCTGACCCCGGAGGGAAGAGCGGCACTGTCAATGCTGGATGAACTGGAAGACATCGTTGTTGAGGTCGGATACCAAGCCGATCAAATGGCGATTGACGGCGAGACCTCGCTGGCAGAGATTGCCTATTGGAATCACTATGGGACTTTGCATAAGGATGGCTCCGTGATGATCCCGGCACGTCCATTCATGGATGCACTTCAAAAGCACCCCGATGAATTGGCGGAGTTCTCACAGCAAGCGGCGTCGAACCTCAATACCGCCGAAACTGTAGCGAGTGCAATCGGCGCTCAAGCTAGTTCTATGATTCAGGACGCTATCAGAGACGAAGATTGGACGCCTAATGCGCCGATTACGGTTGAGGGTGGATGGATGGTAAACGAGTACGGAAAAAATGGACCTGTCCCAGTCCATATTGACGGAAAAGGCTCTACAAAGCCTTTGATTGACACTGGAACCATGAGACAGCAGTGCGGATTTCGCCTCGTGAAAGGGGAAAAATGAACATCTTCAAACGGTCTTACAAAGTGCGGCGGTACGGAAAAACCAGCTGGGAAGATGGTGTGGCGTCCGCCGGGTATGAGGATGTGCAGCTTATGCTGGACGTTCAAGCCAAGACGAGACGGAACCAAGATGACCCGGCTGGTCAGACAACCACGGGAACGCTGACGGTGTACAGCGACATGGAGCTTCACCCGGCGGAGTCTGACGACCAGACAGACGGCGACCGCCTGTTCTACATGGGCAAATGGTACGTTTGCAAGTCGTCGGTTTACTGGGGAAACACCATCCTGTCACACTGGATTTCGGAGTTTGAAGCGGTCGATGGCGAGAATGAAAGGGGGAAGAGAGCCGATGACGGAAGCTGAGTGCAGGGCCGAGATTCGGAAGTTTTTCATGGAGATTTACCCTGCCTGCACGGTCATTTACTCCTACCCCGGCAATGCGGCCCGCCCGCCTGCGCCTTACGTCGTGCTTGACTTTGATGCTGCCGACAGTTCTCAAATTGACGAGTACGTTGATGATGGAATTTTGCAGCAGACATGGTATATGACCATGCCGTTCTCTGCGGAGCTGGTTGCGCAGAGCAAGGTGGTTCATGGCAACGGAGTAAAAAAGGCTCTGCTGTCAACGGTTGTTGACGACCTTGCCCAGAGTACCCGCTTTTTTCAAAGCCCCTACGCAGAGGACAAAATGCGCCTGTTGAACATTTCGGTAACGGCCACAGGAACCCCAGAGCAAATCTATAACAGCGTGTCCGGTGTGGAACGGGCGCGCTGTTCTTTTTCTGTGGACTTCGTTCAAAACACGAAGGAGTATGCAGCACTGCATCCGCAGGACGGTGAATACATCGCAGACCACGATAGTGCGGCATCGAAAAAGCTTGCAGATATGCAGGCTGGATATTTCACAGAAGTTGAAATTGAACCACAAATCAAGGAATAAAGGAGTGAGAGCATGACCATTGACCAAATCATCAAGGTCGATATTGCCATTTCGGAAGCAATGGCAATCGACGGCGGCTATGACACCATCCTTATCATCGGCCCCCTGCCGAAAACTCCCGGCGGTCATATGACTCCCGATGTTGCTGGTTATACCGGTACGCAGGATCTGAAGAGTGCCGGCTTCTCGACGGACGACCCGGTTTATATCTCCGCCTCTAAGGTCTTTTCGCAGTCGCCCAAGCCCAGCATGGTGATGGTGGCCGTTCAGAAAACCACCTCTGGTTCGACGGAAAAGGTGGATGCCACCCTTGACCGTGCAAAGGCGGTGCCGGGGTGGTACTGCATCTGCCCGGCGGGCATCAAGGAGGACTTCTATCAGAGCATCGCAGACTGGACAGAATCCAACGAGAAATTCTGTGTCTGCGAGACTACGGGCATTTCTGCATCGCCTGTTTCTGATGCAATGTTCCGCACGGCCGTCGTTCACGCAACGAAAGAAAACGACTGCGTGAATGCGGCATATGCGGCCAAGTTTTTGTCGTATGAGCCGGGTAGCGAACTGTGGGCGTATAAGTCTCTCAGCATGGTCGAGGCACAGAGCCTTTCCACCACGGACGTCGCCAGCTTGGAAAGCCGCAATGTCTCGTACTATACCACCATTGGCAGTCAGGCAATGGTGCAGGGTGGCAAGGTGTCTGCGGGTGAGTGGATTGATACGATCCGCTTCCGCGATTGGCTCAAGACTCAGATTCAGCAGAATGTTATCAATCTGATGCTGTCTCTGCCCAAAATCCCTTACACGGATCCCGGCATCGGTCTGGTTCAGAATGCCGTGACTGCGGCGCTGGATGCAGGCGTGGAAGCTGGCGGCATTGCACGGCCCTCCAGCGACGAAACAACCGGGACGGTTACCCCGTCCTATACCATCACCGTACCGAAGGCCGCGGAGCTGGATGCAGCAACACGCAAGACCCGTGTGTTGCCGAAAGTAAAATGGACGGCACAGTTGGCGGGTGCACTGATCGCAACGGAAATCAGCGGTACGCTGAATTATTAAACGAAAGGAGATGTGCTAAATGGCTCGTGGCAGTGTTCACGTTTATTCTTTTAAGAATGTCATCTGCGCAATCGGCTCCCATATGCCGAGCGGCTTTGCAGCGGATAACTGCATCACCATCACGGAGCAGGGCGACGGCATCACCGATGAGGCGGGTGCCGACGGTGAGGTTGTAGTCTCCAACTCCGACGACCCCCGTTATGAAGTTAAGATGAACTTCAAATACGGCTCCAAGACAAACGCAGTGCTACGCAAGTACTACAACCTGCAAAAGCAGTCCACCGGCGGCTATTTCTTCCCGCTGATGATTCGTGATTTGGGAGATAACCCCCAGTTTACGGCATCTAAGGCATGGGTGTCCAAGCCCGCGCCCATCGTGTACGGCGCAAAGGGCGGCGATCAGGAGTGGACCATCCGGTGCGTTGGCGAGTTTGCCCCGGAATAAGGAAAGGATGATGTAACATGAAAATGAAACGGATGGAGATGCAGGAAACGGTAGTTGGAGACTATACGTTTCGCATTCGCCCTCTGGGTGCTATGAATGCGGCATACATCTTCGGTGATGTCGCGGCGGTGGTTCTTCCCATCATTGGCACGGTGGCACTGTCCAGTGGAGACGAGGAGAGCGCAGACCTTGATATTTTCGAGGGCGTTGACCTTGATACGAAGTCTCTGGTTACAGCGCTGAGCAACATCAACGGAAAGACGCTGACTCGGTTGATTTCGGAACTTCTTTTGGAGCACAGCAATGTCAGTTTCTTCGATAAAGATGAATCGAAGTGGCGTCCTATGACAGAGGACGACTTTGACGAAATCTTCTGCATGGCCTTTGCTGGCGCTCTTGGCCTGTGTGCCGCAGTGATTCAGCAGAATTTTAGCGGTTTTTTCGGCGATATCGGCACCCTCTTTGGACGCCTCATGAGCGCACACAAGGGGATGCGCTTGAAAAATACGGAGAGCTTGACCGAGCCCAAGTAACGGGCCTTGAGTGGATACTGTATACGCTCATCCGGGAACGAGTGGCAACAATGACCGAATTAAAAGAAGAGTACAACCTCGACGAAGCTCTGAAATTGTACGATTTGATGATGATGGAGCGTGATATAGAATATCTGAAATCCGTATATGCCGAGAGGGAAGGACAGTGATTGGATGGCAGCGAGAGAAATGGTGATTGGAAAGTTTATCAATCAGATCGGATTTCGCATTGACCATAGCACTGTCCAGCAGGTGAAAAACACTGTTGAAAGTGTAAAGTCTGGAATAAAAACCGTTCAGGGCGTTGCGGATGAAGTGAAAAAAAGCGTCAATGACAACATTGACGAAATCCAGAAAAAGGCTCAAAAGGCACGGAGCGAAACGGAAAAGCTTCCTGAGTTTAAGCCGGGCCAAAAGAGCACACAAAATGCTAAAAGTGCGATAGATGAAATCAAGGATTATGCCAAGAAAACGCTTGGAGTGCTTGGCATAGGATTCTCTCTGGCGCAGCTCAGGAGCCTAGCAGAAGAATTTGGTGGCATTAACGATGCAATTCGTGGCGCAACCCGCGAGTTGGGCGACCAATCGGAAATTCAGCAGAAAATTCTGAAAGGTGCGCAAGACTGTCGGGAAGAGTATGGCGCAATGGCTGGAAGCGTTACAAAGTTGATCCAGCAGAACGGCAAACTGTTCCCGGTTGATGATGCTGTGAAATTTGTTTCGCTGGTTGAAAAGCTCGAAAAGGGTGCTGGCCGGGAAGCGAACATAGACAGCACTATGGACGTTTTGACCGAGGCCATGTCCTCTGGAAAGCTGGACAAAACTGGTTTTGCGAATTTGAAGTCAAAGGCCCCGGAGGTCGTCAACGCCATCTCTTCCGCAGTGGGAGTATCGGAGGCCCAGCTTCAAAAGCTGGCAGAGAGCGGAAAACTTTCGGCCAAGCAACTGAAAGATGCTTTCTTTGTATCTGAAAGCGAGATTCAGAAGAATTTTGATGAACTGGGCTTTGACATCACGGATGCGCTCAAGTATGTTCGGAATGAGTGGGGGCTGCTGATTGCGGATTTGGACGACACATTCGGCATTACCACTTGCATCGGAAAAGCGATTCGAGATGGAAGCGATTTTCTGATAGGGAAAGCGCAGAAATTTACATCGTGGCTCAAGAGCGTTTCAGATAAGCTGGGCGGCGTGGAACAACTGCTGAAGCTGATTGCGCTTGCAGCGGCGGCGCTTTTTCTCGCGACGAACGGGAACATGGTGCTGTCGTTTCTTAGCGGGGCCGTAAAGCTGCTAAAAGGATTTAATGTCCAAACGGCGCTCGCGGCCGCAAAATGGCTTCTGCTGTTCTTGGTGCTTGAAGATGTGTTCACGTTCTTGCAGGGCGGGGATAGCGTCTTAGGGCGCTTCTTAAGCGATGCTGGCGTGGATGTCGATGCGCTCCGAGACAAAATTTCTAATTTCTTCTCTAATGCAAAGCAATTCGGCAAGGATGCCCTTGGCGATCTAAAGCAATTTTGGAACGAGCACGGCGATAGTGTGCTTGCAGTTCTACAATGGCTTTGGCAGGGATGCGTTGACCTGACAGCGGATATTGTTACCTTGGGTGGCCACTTGTTCGACCTTCTGGGCGGTCTTATCACTGGATTTCAGACAGGAGATTGGACGCAGTTCCTTCAAGGCTGCAAAGAGCTGTGGCAAGATTTCCTTGATTTGCTGAATGATGCAGGGCGAATTGTCTTCGGTGAATTGTGGGATCCGCTGGTGGATTCTATGAATGGCGCATGGAATTTGCTGAAAGGATTCTTTAATTGGTTCGGAGAGAAAATTCAGTGGGCTAAAAATCTTTGGAGCGGAATCAAGGGATTTTTCGACGGAAATGATGGGGATGGCGACGGGACGACGAAGCCAAATCCTAAGAAGCGCAATAATAGCTCTTCTGGCTCTGGCATTGGAACGGCTGTTGGAGCACTTGCATCGGGCGGAAATGCTGTCTCAAGCAAGACCGTGATGACGGCACCTTTGGCATCCCAGACCACCAACAATAAGTCAATCAACGTGAAGCAGGAAAATAAGCAGCAGTACACATTTCAAGTCACGGAAAGAGCTGCTGCTGACCGTCTGAGCACTACGGTGCGTTCGCAGGAAACACAGTCCACGGATGAATTGGCAAGAGCGTTAAATTACGGGAGGTGATGCGCTGTGCTGGCAAAGCAACCTGCGTCCCTCGGCGGATTTGAGTTCGATGCAATCATCAAGAGGTCGGAAACGATGACCAGTGATGTGCCGGAGTATGCAACAGAGGAAGGATACTCCATCACGGACAACATCTGCCTAAAACCCCGTGAGCTGGAAATCGAAGCCATCATTACCAACAGCCCTGTCACATGGGCTGAGCAACACGCGGCATCGTCAAGCCGTGTTGAGACGATGATTGAAGAGCTTCGTCAGCTGTGGCTGAAAAAGACTCCGGTGCAGTTTACCGCGGCTGGCGACAGCTACGAGAATATGTGCATCACGAGTATTACGGCCCCTCGAACGGTTGAGGACGGCAGTAGTACCCGGCTGACCATCAAGCTGAAGCAAGCGTCTATCAACTCCACCGATATGGCAAATATCAGCGTGAAGTACATTCGCGGAGGAACATCTAAGAAAAACACGGGCGCTGGACAGAAAAGCTCATCGTCTACATCTGGTACACAGAAAGACGAAAAAGCCACAAAATCTAGCATTTTGTGTTCTGGTGCAAAAGCCATTGGCCTTTTCAAGTGAGGTGTGCAAATGGAATACTACGAGATTTCTGTTCCGGACCGCAATGATTCGGTAATGCGCGTAAACCTTGACGGCACATACTACTACCTCCGGGTTACATGGAATGCTTACGGAGAGTTTTGGATGCTGAGTACCTACGATGCAGATATGCAGATGAAAATCGGAATGGCAAAGCTCGTGCCGGGGACGATCTGGAACTTCTACTATCTCAACTCGAACGGCCCGCCGGGAATCCTTGGCGTTCAAACGGACAAGGAACGCATCGGGAGGCAGGATTTTGTTGATGCGGTGGCTCACCTATACTATCTGCCGGCTGAACAGATGGGGGTGCAGTGATGGAAAACTTTGACCGTCAGTACAGAGTACGAATCGGAAAGAACAATTCCATGGGCCGAGAACTCGGCAAGCCGAATGAGTCAACAGGCAGGGCGCTTCGGTGTCAATTCTCCTGCGAAGTTGGTGACAGCTCAAGCTCCAACACCGGAAAAATTACGCTGTGGAATTTGGCAGATGAGACCCTGCGCCTACTGGAACAAGAGGACTGCTTGATTGAGCTGAGTGCAGGGTACAAGGACGACCTGCCCACGATAATGGGCGGAACGCTGACGTACTTTGAAACTGAGCAGAGCGGCGCCGATCAGCAAACCACAATAGAGTTTGTGGACAGCTTTACATCGTGCCGAGACAACACGGTAAGCCTCAGCTATTCCGGTACGGTTTCGGGAGATAAAATCGTGCGTGACGCGGCGCAGATTATGGGCTGTGAGGTTAAATTCTCAAAGTCCGCTAAGTTGATAGACTTCACGAATTTTGCGTTTGTAGGGGCAGGAAAGACCTTGGTTGAAAGGGTTTGCAACCGCAGCAAAATGCGCTGGAGCTTGCAAAACGGAATTGTCCAAATCTGCGCATTGGACGAGCCGATAACGATGGCCGCTTATGTGCTGTCCGCAAGCACGGGCCTCATTGGCTCTCCGAAACCCGTCTTTGAGTCTGCATCGACGAGCGATAAAAAGAGCAGTAATGCTTCCAAGCGTAAGGCGAAAAAGGGCATCGAAGTCACCTATGCACTTAATGGTCATATCCAAGTGGACGATTATGTGAAAGTTGACTCGAAGCCGTACAAGGGCAATTATCGGGCGTCCAAAATCAAATTTACTGGCGACACAGAGGGCGACGACTGGAAATGTGTAGCGCTGTTTGTGGAGGTGAAGTGACGTGAAACAGGATTTTCTTGATGCAGTATCTTCCCTTGTTGGGCGGCTGATGGAAGATTCGATTCACACCTCTGCACCATCCAAGGTCGGAAAAGTGGAGAACAACCATACCGCGAAGCTCACCCCGAACCTCAAGGTAACAACGGATGATGGCCGAGAAGTTCCTTACCCGGAAATATCGGGAACTATCATTTTGATGCCCTGCGGTGCGGGCGGAACGGTTGGCTTTGCCTTTCCGGTGAAATCGGATGACGGGTGCCTTGCGCTCTTCAACGAGGGCGGGTCAGGAACAGACCTCAAATGGGATCTCTCGAATGCGGCGTTGCTTCCGGGCCTTTACCAGTCGCCGGGAGAGCAGGTAAAAAAGGCCGGGAGCGAAGAAGCGGCCATCATGTTTGCGCCCAGCTCCACTATCACGGTCACGAAAGACAAAATCGAAATCAAAAAGGATGATACCAAAATTACGGTAACAGATGATTCCATAAAGATGGAAAAAGGCAGCACGACTGTTACGGCATCATCTTCGAGTGTTGATGTGACGTCTCCGAGTTTGAACATCAAGGGAAACACCAAGGTGAGTGGCAATATCTCGGTGACGGGAAATGTGACGATTTCCGGTACATTAACGCTCGGCGGAATTGTGATGAATACGCACACGCACGTCGGTGTGCATGGACCGACTGGAGGACCTGTGTAATGGCTTTGAAAGACCTTGCGCTTTCCAAAAGCGGAGATCTGCTGATAAACGAGAGCGGAGATTTTACGATCATCGACTCAGTTCGGCAGGGTATTCAAATCAAATTGAGGTGGATTAAAGGTGAGTGGGTCTTTAATCCTGAAATGGGTGTGCCTTATTTTGAGTCGATTTTAGTCAAGACACCAAACCAAGCGCTTATCGAAAAAACGCTGCGTGACCAGATTTTGAGCGTGTCTGGTGTTACAAGCGTTGGTTCGATAAATCTTGCGATGGACAAGAAAAAACGAACTCTTTCTGCGAAGTTTACCGCAAAAACGACGGAGGGAGAGGTGGAAAGTGAGGTGGAGCTTTCTCATGGAGTATGGAATAACAGCTGATGGCTTTTCGATGCGGCGGTTGGACGAAATTTATAATGACTCCTGCAAAAGATTTGAGGACGAAATCGGTGTGAATCCGTCCGAGAATCCGCAGAGCCTTATGAATGTTCTTTTTACGATTTTTGCTGATGCCCCGGCGGAATTGTGGGAGGCATTTGCGGCCAGCTATCAGCAGCTCTTCCCGAACACCGCTGAGGGAATCGCACTGGACAACGCTATGCAGATTGGCGGTGTCAACCGTATCGGACAGGCGCGCACAAAATATACGCTGTCCTGTACCGGGCGTGAGGGTACGGTGATTCCGGCGGGCGCTCTGGTGCAGTCGAGTACATATCCACAGCGCCAGTTTCAGGCAAAAGGAGTGTCCACAATTTCCAGTGCAAACTGGAGAAGAATCGGGATTCGGCCAATCGAAAGCGTGAGCGGAACGATTACGTTTGAATTTGGCGTGTCCAGAAATGCGACTTCGGGTGAAGTTGGAAGCTATTCCGAGTCTGCCAGCATTACAAAGCAGCTTTCGGTGAGCTCGTATAGCGATGCTTACACAAAAATTCTGACGGAGCTTCAGAAATTCGATGCATTCACCAAGTTTGGCATCAAAGTTGAAGATTCCACGGATGAGCAGGGAAACCATACGATTGTGCTGTCGGCTTCTGGTGCGGCTGACAGCTTTTCTGCGTCTCTTTGCAGGTACATTACGGTTGTTGACGTGACCAGTAATATCCTTTTCGAGAGCGTCGAATACGGAAGCTATGTACAGGCAGATAAGACCATCAACCAAATCGTGACTTCTGTTGACGGCTGGGACTCCTGCATAAATGAAATTCCGCCCATAAAGGGCAGGTTGACCCAGAAAGACTCTGAGGCTCGCACCAGCTATACCAACCGCGTGGCAAGCCGCGGTACAGGAACGGTCAATGCCATTGTGTCGTTGCTTTACAGCGATGTAGAGGGCGTGACGTTCGCTTCGGGCTATCAAAATGATAACGATGAAAAGGATGCGGCTGGTCGTCCGCCACATTGCATCGAAATTGTTGTGCAGGGAGGTTCGGATGAAGATGTTGCGGGCATCATCTGGGAAAACAAATCGGGTGGAATTAGGGCATATGGAAGCCATTACGCTTATGCCACCGACATAAACGGAACGCGCCAGTATGTTGAGTTTACCCGCGTCAACGATGTCTATTTGTTGCTGTCGGTCAAAGTCACGAGTGCTGGCGGTCTGGATGACGATTTTGAAGCGAGAATCAAATCCCTGCTGATGGAAGAAATTCTTTCGGCGGGAACATCGGTTAGGTTGCAGAAGTTCATCCGGCCTATCATGGAAAGCGTATCTGGCGTCGATTATATCGAGATTCGGGGAGCTCTTTCCGAGAACCCGGATATTGAGGGCGTGGCAGACAGTGCTATGCTTACGGGTGTCGTTCCAGTCAGCATCAACCAGCAGCCAGTTGTCACGATGAACGGAATTCGGGTGGTGAAAACATGATTTCGGCGTATAAGGAGATGTACGCTAAGCTCCCGACGCAATTTCAGCTTGAATCGTATGAGGAAAGCTGTTTGGGAGATTATGTGTGCGACACGCTGGAGGACTTGAAAAATCTTCCTGACAACTGCGTGATGGGCAGTACGGCGAGAGTGATTAGTCCGTTGACCATTTACAGAAAGAATTCTGAGGGAAAATGGATTCTGCAAAGAACAGCGAACAGGGGGTAAAACGATGGCATTTGAAGCACTGAGCGAAAAGCCGCTTAGAGTAGAGAAAATGTCTGTGCTGGACGGCATCGTTTGGGCCTTTGCGCCTGAGTACGAACATTTGATGCTCGCACTGGGCGGGTTCGAGTGGATTAACAACATCGACAAATGCAACGGCATTTTGCTCAACCGAATTGGCCAGCTGGTATGCCTTACTCGTCAGCAGGCGGGAGCGATGATTGGAAGCCGAGAGCTGGCAGACAACGATGATATTTATCGGGTCTGCTTGAAGTACAAGGCTTACGTTAATTCGTGCCGCTGTACGCCGAATGAGATTATCGAAGCGACCAAAATTATTTTTGGAGCGACGGAAGTTGTATACAGTGAGCGCCGCGATGTGCCGGCGACCATTTACCTTTCGATTTCCGCGCCGTTCTCGGATTTGGTTCTGTCCATTTTGGGAACGCATGACTTGGTGGTCCATCCGGCGGGCGTGAGAGTCAGGATCAACTGCTCAACTGAGGATGCAGAAACATTTGGCTTCGTGGATCTTAATCCGCGAGTTGCGGGATTTGGCGAGGGTATGTTTGCCCAGTCCATCAATTAACAGGGGGTGATTCTATGGCGGATGCACGTTCGGGAGCGGAACTGACCGATTATTCCAAGGTGGCGTTCTCGGTTGGAGGCGTTCGGCAGGAAATTTCGATTGACGATTGGCGAAATGGCTGGGCCGCAATCGTTGGCGGTTTGAACGGCAAGCCAACGAGTCAACAGTTTAACATGGTGTTCTATATTCTGTCTGTACTGCTGAATCAGAACATTTCGGATGTTTCGGCGGTCAAGAATACGGCAAATGCAGCATTGCCGAAAGAGAGCTTTACGGCAAAACAGATTGTGGCCCTGCTTTCTCAGTATGGGCTTATGTCTGGGTGCGACGCGGATATGCTGGATGGAAAGCATGCGGCCGCATTTGCTCTGTCTAAGCACAGCCATGCGGCGAGCGACATTACAAGCGGGAATTTGCCGATTGAACGCGGCGGCACTGGTGCGGGCACCGCTGTTGATGCGTGTCGTGCTCTTGGCGCCATGCGAAACACCGGCGGAACCTTTACGGGAACGGTCTATTTTGCAAATGGCACAGCGCACTATGTCGGGTCTGCGGGAGATGCGCATTTTAAGTCGTTGACTGCGAGCGAGGACATTCATGCAAAACGTGTGTTTGAAGCGGTCTACAACGATTATGCCGAGCTCATGCCGCGTGGCGAACAGACAGATCCGGGCGACATTATTGCACTGGATACTAACAGCCAGCAGGAAAAATATGTCAAAGCCACAAATCTTTCGAGCCGCATTGCCGGAATCCATTCGGACGAATACGGGATGCTGATTGGCGGAGAGCAGGTCAATGATGGGGAAGATTTTTTGGAAAAGAATCTTCCCCTTTTTATCCCGGTTTCGCTTGCCGGACGTGTCCACACAAAGGTCGTTGGCCCGGTGAGCACGGGAGACTGCATTGTGCTTTCCCATATTCCGGGTGTTGGTCGTGCGGCGAAACCGTGCGAATATATTGACCCGTGCAAAGTGGTTGGTTATGCGGTTGAGGGTGACAATCTGACCGAACAACGGCGGCTCAAAGTCAGAGTGAGAGGTGCTTAATGGCTAACTGGGGGCAAAAAGTCTACCCCTCGGACTATGCGGAAATCAAGGCCTTGCTCAAGGCCGAGGTAGGGAGACGCGGAAAAACAGAGGGAACAGCACGAGGGCAGAGCGTTGGAAGTATGGCGAGTTATAACGGCTCTGCATACGACTTCTCGACGCAACCGACGGCTGGAGCGTACATCAAAAACGAACATATCCAAAAAATTACAAAGCCGCTGGATGCGATCAAAGGAACATCGACCACGACCGGAAATGGGGCGCAGATCACAGCGAGCAAACTGAGTCAGGCGGCGGCGGTGTTGAGTGAGCTGAGTGCGATTCCGGAAACCGCTGCATCAAGCGGGTGTGCTGGTCGCTGCTCTGGCCTGTGTTCTACGGGATGCAATACGGCTTGCACGAGCTGTACAGGCTCCTGCACGGGGAGCTGCACAGGGTCTTGCGTGGCATCGTGCGCCAATGATTGCGCCGGCGGATGCAAGGGGAGCTGCCAGGGAACGTGCACGGGATCCTGCACGGGAGCCTGCACTAGAGCGTGTGCAAACAACTGCTCCAGCACTTGCACGGGGTCCTGCACGGGTTCTTGCACGGGCTCGTGTACGGGAACGTGCACAAAGGCGTGTGCGAATGATTGCGCCGGCAGTTGTGCTGGTTCTTGTACGGGAAGCTGCACTGGAAGTTGCACGGGAAGTTGTACCGGGGGCTGTAACACAACCTGCACGAAGAATTGCGCAAATAACTGTTCTGGTTCCTGCTCCGGCGGATGTTCGGGCGGCTGCTCTGGTTCGTGTGATGGGTGCTCTTCGACTTGTGAGGGCGGCTGTGGAAGCAGCTGTTCTGATAATTGCTCAAGTAAATGTATCCAGCAATGCAGTTCGACGTGTGCGAATGACTGCTCCGGTAGCTGTGTGAACCTTGGTTGTGCATTCAACTGCGGAAGTGACTGCTCTAACCATTGTTCCGGCGGCTGTTCTGGAGGCTGTGGCTCTCAATGCAGAAGCGGCTGTGACGTCTTTTGCACGGGGTGCAGTTCAACGTGCGCAGATGACTGCTCCGGATCCTGCAGAGGTGGTTGTAGTGGCTGCTCTGGCTTCCTGTGGAGCAAATCGTGATGAAAGGAGAAATCCAAATGGAGACAACGCTTCATTTTGCACAGAATGCAGATGCAGGAACGGAAGAATCCTATCTCAGGAATCTTCCGCTTCTGAAGCTGCTCGCAAAAGAGAACATTGAAGCAGACGATTGGAGCGTCCTGCTTGCGGCAACGCCGAATAATGAGGACAAGTTGTTGTGGTGTCTTGGTTACACGGGTACCCTCTGTGCGCTGGACGCAACGGACTTTGATGATTGGGTGGTTTACTGCTCTACGGTGGTTCTGTCTGCGCTGGAGGCGTGCGGGGTTGAAGCGCCCGATGAACGGAAGAATCTTCTGTCCATCGGGCTGGCGGCGCGCACATTCAATTTTTCTGGCAACCCGGTGACAAAAAATCTGAAATGCGCAGAAACGATTCAAGGCGCGGCAAGCTATAACTGCACTGAGGATGCCGACATTTTTTCGATGTGGTATCTTTTGCAGGTGCTTACTGAGTATCTGCGGCTGGACTTCAACGGCAATCTCCGGGAACTGATTGACGCCATGAAAACCATGAACAAGATTCGTGACCGTTACCGTCAGATCGCAGACCGTCTCCCGAAGATGGATGCCTGCTAAGGAGAAGAATATGAAAGCCATTAAATTGACCACGGCGGAAAGCGAAGCAGTGGAGCGAGCTTACTATGAAGCAAGCTCTTTTGAAGCGCTGATGGCGGTTCTGTGCCGTCAGCTTAACGCAGATGCGAATTCGGAAACTGCAAAGGTGATCCACCATTATGCAGAACTGTGCCGTGCGGCTCAAATGAAGCTGAAGATGGCGCAGGAAATGGTGCTTTCCCGGCATCTTGACCCGCAGACGTCGGCGGGTGTGCAGTACAGGTTTGATTTTGTTCGAGAGGAGGTCGTTCTCCTTGAAGCAACGGCGAATTGAGGATTATGGAAACATGGTCCAAAGGCTGTACGCACGCGATACTGCGGCTGAGAACCGCGTCTGTTGCCGGAACATTACGTTTCAGGTGACAAGCGGGTGTAATCTCAGATGCTCATACTGCTATGAGCACCACAAGAGCGTTGAGAGAATGAGCATCGAGACCGGGCGAAAGATTGTGGATTATATCCTTGACCTGTACGAGAAAAACGAGTCCGATTTCGTGAACCAGAATACGCAGGCTGTTGTGCTGGATTTCATTGGTGGAGAGCCGTTACTTGAAGCCAAGTTGATTGAGCGAATCTGTGATTACTGGTTCTCGGAGTGCTACCGCCGCGAGATTCCGCTTGCACCGTTCACGAGAATCAGCTTTGCGACGAATGGCAAGCTCTGGTTTAGTCCGGAAGCCCAGCACCTTTTTGAAAAGTACCATGAAATGATGTCTGTGACCGTCAGTATCGACGGCGTTCAAGAACTGCACGACAAGTACAGAGTGGATGAACATGGGGTTGGCAGCTTTTCGCTGGCATGGAAAGCATTTCAGGCAGGAAAAAAGGATTTTGGGTGGCTTACGTCCAAGATGACCTTTGTTCCGGGATCTTTTCAGTACATTGCCGACAGCATCAAAATGATGCTGGATGAGGGATGCGTGGAAATCGCCTGCAACTACGCTTATGAACCCACTTACACTCCCGAAGATGGCCGTGCACTGTATGAGCAGATGCAGACAGTCTCTGACTACATTATTTCCCGACGAATGGATGTCACGATTACGATGCTGGACGACCTTTTGGGCGGACAGGCCAAGGATGACACTAATTTCTGCGGCGGCACCGGTGCGATGTTGAGCTTTGCGCCGGACGGGTCTGCTTATCCCTGCATTCGATATGCCCCGATTTCCATTGGCGAGGAAAAATCGCAGAAAGTCCGCTTCGGCAGTGTCTATGATGGTCTGTATACCACGGAAGCTCAGCGTCAGGCAAAAGCAGAGCTGGACGCCATCACGCGTACATCCCAATCTCCGCAGGAGTGCTTAGAATGCCCTGTATCGGCTGGCTGTGGCTGGTGCAGCGGCCTTAACTATGAATTATTCGGTACGGCCGATGAACGCTCCACAGCCATTTGTTGGGCGCACAAAGCGCGCGTTCTGGCAAGCTGCTACTATCACGATCGCCGTTATCTGGAAATTGGAGACTGTCTTCCTATCGAGGTGAGACTTCCGGCCGAAGATGGGCTGAAGATTCTGCCCGCCGAGAAATGGGCGGAACTGATGCACATTGAGACGGCGGCGCTTATGAAGCTTGCTGATGAAATCGGGATTAGCTGAAAGGAGGGAGTGCAATGGCAATCCTCATTGCCGATACCAAGCTGGAAACAGAAACCGATGCTTGGTATCAATTTTATGTGGATAAGATGTCTGACATCGCGGACCTACCTACAAGCCAATCGACGGGTGCATCGTACAAGGTGAAGAAGCTCGCCCGCCCGACGAGCATTGCGTACTGCATTGAGATGGCGGCTGTGTATGCTCTGGATGGAGCGGATCAGTGGCGGCTTATGTATGCTTTGCGCGAGGATGTGGCAGATGCTCTGCTGAAAAGCGTTGACGAAATCAAGCAGCTTGTGGCAAACACCAGCGCTTCGGAACAGGCGGCGGCGAAGAGTGCTTCCTCTGCTGAAGCCAGCAGGATCGCGGCCAATAAGTCTGAGAAAATTTCCGCCGAATGTGCTTCATCGGCGTCGGCAAATGAACGTGCGTCGAGAGACAGCGCGGCAGAGGCACGAGCTGCTGAGGGAAACACGTTGAACTACATGAATAGGACGCTTGATATTGCAAATCAAGCGGCTGGTTCTGCATCGTCTACTAATTTTGCATTTGGACCGGATGCCGATGGGCGATTCTCGTTTTTTATCCGGAGAAGCAGCTGAAATCACAGATTCCGTGATTTTCTAACAAAAATCAGACATACAGATGTCACATGGCTATAATCTGGAAAGGAGTTTCTATGTTCAAAGTTATGCAGCAGTATGGCACCGCAGCCCAGCCGGCCACGGTGTACTACTGCGACGATGAAGCAGACCTGCAGAATATCAAATCTGCACCGATGGGGGCGCAAGCACTGGTTATCCACACCGGCAATATCTATATCGCCGATTCTACCGGGAAGTTCTACCCGATGTAAGGATGGTGGCGCATGATTGATATTTTGACCTACGCAATCGCCCGCAGGAAATCAGCAGCAAAATTGGATGAACTGTATAGTCAGACAAAAGCTGTTGCGGATGCGGCGAAAGATAGCGCAGAGACCAGCAAGGCCGCTGCTGAGACATCGAAGGATCTGCTGAACAAGACGACAGCTGCGGCCCAGCAGGCTGCGGCAAGCGCTGCTTCTGCAAGCTATGCACTTGGCCCGGACGAGAGCGGCCGACTGTCGTTTTTCATCAAGAAAAGCACCTAAAAGGGGGTATAAGAAATGGCTGACACATGGGAACTTATCAATCATCCTATGAGCGACGAAACCGGTCTGGAACTGGCCGCTCAGATGAAACGCCAAAATGACATTTTGGCAGGCATTGCTGCCGGTACTGCCGGCGCAGAATTCGTGGATGCAACATTCCGCGGTCTGCTGGATGGCAAAAATACCACAGAAATCTTCTGGAGCTGGTGGCCGCTGTCTGCCGGTGATGGCGTGACGAAGTATCAGCGTCTGGAACGCTTTGCGAAAATGATCGCAGAGAGCGCTCGCAGCAAAACCTACACTGTTCGCTTCTACAGTGACGATGTGAGCGGGGACTACACCGGCACCCCGTTGGATGATCTGGCAGATGGACGTGAAGCAGCGCCGCTGCTGACTGACACCAGCCCGGAAACCGCAGACTGGTCGGAAGAGGATCCTTTCACCTGGTACATCCGTGCCAATGCACTGTCTTTGGAAGATGGCACCATGAACGTGCTGGCGGTTGAGGGCGAAACCGGTTTTGACCTTTCTGGAGAAACCGCACCCGTCTACTGCTTCGCCCTGTCTCTGATGCTGAAGGAGTGGGAGGATGGAGCCTACCTCTATAACAGCTGGCGCACCTTCTCTGGTGGTGGCTATGAACCTATGGCTGGCGATGTGGCCCCGGATAAGAGCCGCCGCTGGCTGACATGGCATCCTGCATTCTACGGCGGCAAAAATTCCAAGGGCGGAATGACCAGCGGTGCTGGACTGCCCCCGATGCCGTGGACAAGCGCCAATGCAGCTATCCCTCTGGCTCGTAAGATTACCGCTTATGATGCCCTGTGGACTGACTGCGACCAGCAGTATGTTCTGGCCCAGTGGCGGTTGCGCCATTGGACGCTGAGCAACAGCGGCAAGCTGGAGGGCTGCACGGCCTATAATTACCAGTACAGCCCTGCTGTGGCAGAAACCGGAGTAAAGCGTGTGCTCGTGACGAAAGCGCAGGGCGCAAACTTCCTCGTGGGTTCTGCGGTATGTATGGGCGAGCGCGGCGAAAATACCAGCACAGACCGCAATTTGTCCTATAACCATGACATTTTCAACTGGGCCAAGATTTCCAGCATTACCAATGTGACCGTGAGCGATACCGAGTATGTGGCTCTGAACCTTGAGCTGGATGCTCCCATTGACACTACAACCACAATGCTGGTCTCTACTATGCCGTGGGAGTCCGGCACGACTGAGGGGGTTCCGGGTCACAGTGATGGATGCCGTGGCGATCTGACAAACGGAAAATATCCGTACCGCGTGGCGGGCATCGAGATGCAGATTGGTGCATACGTCGAGCAGCTGGACCCTCTGTGGAAAGCAAGCCTCGTCGATGATGACCATTGGCATTACGATGTATTCTCCTGCAAGAGCGGTGAGAAGCAGGTTGGTTCTATTTCTTCGGACTATGCCCAGACCGGCTCCTTCGACCTGAACGACAAGGCAACTTGGTCGTGGCATTATATCCGCAAGCTGGGCAAGCTGGGCGCGGAAGCCATGATGTATGAAAAGTTCAATGGCAGTGGCTCTACCTATGTACGGGCTGCGTTCTATTCGCCCAGTTCGGCGGGCGTGTACGCCCCTTGGCGCGGTGGCAGCCTGTATGGCGGTGCTTGCTGCGGCCTGCCTTGCGCGCTTGGCGACTATGGCCCCGGCACGGCGTACTGGAGCGGTGTGCCCCGGCTTGCTGGATCGGGCAAAAAGAGAGGGTGAATATGTGCCGTAGGCACATAGAGGGGGTGTAACCCCCTGAAACCCCCGTAGACGATTTCTCCTGCTTGTGGCGATGGTTTACCATCGCCACAAGCCGATTATTTTTGGAGCAATGAAGCGGCGTGTGGCTGCGTTCAATTCGCCCAGTTCGGCGGGCGTGTACGCCCCTTGGCGCGGTGGCAACCTGAATGACGGTGCTAACTGCGGCCTGCCTTGCGCGAATGGCAACAATGGCCCCGGCACGGCGAACTGGAACGGTGTGCCCCGGCATGCTGATGATAAAATAGCCCTCAAAAGGGCATAAGCGTTTCATTGCGCCTGTGGCTTGACCACTAAGATCATGTTATACCGACACCATGCAGCTGAGCGTTTCGAGAGATACGGACGCATTGGTGAGAGCGTGGCCGCAGTTTTTGGGACTGCGTGGCGGCGAGTAGTAGAAATCCGTTCTGCCTGATTTAAGGCTGGGGACGGCAACCGAAAGTCGTTGAACATCAGCAAGTTTGGAGGCTTTAAGGATATGAAAACAAAGAGGTTCTTACAGCTCACGCACGCAATGTGTGAGCAGGCTGTCCTTGAAGCGTTTGATAAAAAATGGTTCCGCCGGGATTACCTCGCCACGGTGGAGAAATATGGAGGTGTGAGCCGTGCAGAATTATCGCGCGCCGCCCGGTTAAACGACTGGAATCCGCGTTTGGAAGTAGTGAACAGCATTGCTCTCGAAATGGAACAACGCGTGGAAGACCTTGTGGAAGGCGAGACGGACGACCTTGACCTTGAACCTGTGAGCGTATTTTATCGAATTGATGGAATCAGCATGAAACGGCGTGAGCTGTCCAACTGCTGCCCGATGCACCAAGCCTTTGGGCATTTGGCGGTGATTGGACTGCGACCGCTGCTTCGCGCGAAATTGCTTCCGTACCAATTCGCCAGCATCCCCGGAAAGGGGCAGATTGCTCTAAAACGTCAGGTTGAGCGTTGGCTTCGCAGGAAAAGCCTTGGAATTCAACACGCAGTCAAGCTGGATGTGCAGGGGGCGTATGCCCATACGAAACAAGCTGTCGTGATGGATATTCTGCAGCGTGAGATTCCGGGTGCGACATGGTTGCTGGCGGTCATCAACTGCTTGCTGGCGATGGCACCGGGCGAGGGACTGCTCATTGGCGGATACCTCGAAGCGTGGCTTTTCAACCTTGTTGCCAGCTATATGCTGGTAAAGGTGTTAAGCTATGCAAAGACTCGCCGCGGAGCATCTACGCCGTTTGTGACCCGCAGCGGCAGCTATATGGACGACCTTGTTCTACTTGGGCGACGATGGGCCGATATACAAAGTGCGGCCCGGAAATTGACTAAGTGGGCGCTGGCTGAACTTGGGCTGACCATAAAAACCGAGTGGGTTCGGGTGGATTTTCTAAGCGCGACTGAAGAACATCAGCGCCGACACCTGACAGGAGCGGCGAAAGGGTGTCCGGGTTTGGATATGGCCGGCTATGTGATGCACCGTACCTACACCACGATACGCCCTAGAATTTTCCTGAGAGCACGGCGGCAGTACCTAAGAGCAAAAGAGGATGTTGTGCGGCAGGGATATATCCCGGTTTGGAGATCGTATAAGCTTGTGAGTTATAACGGCTACTTTGACTGGACAAAATCTCGCGCAGTCATGGAGACGTTGAAGCAACAGAAGCTGTTTAAGGCCGCAAAGCTGTCTGTTCGCGTAACAGCTCAAAGAAGAGCATTGAAAGAGAGGTTGGCAGCATGATTTTTACTGAGAATTTGGACCATAATCCGCAGGCAGTAACGCTGGAAAAACTGCCGGATGGTACGGCTTGGCTGTACCTGCGTAAGGACGCTCATGAGGTGCGAACCGAGGCTCCCGAAGGAGAGCAGGGCGGTACTTCGTGGGAGTGCACCACGGCTCTTTGCAAGTTGGGTTCCGATTATGCAGAGGAAACTGTGGAAAGCATCACGGCGGCGGCTGATGATTGGTGGGTCTATGCAGAAGCATGGACGACCGCTGATGAAGCTGCGCCCTCTCTGGAAGAGCGTGTGAGCGTGCTGGAAACTCTGTTTATGGGAGGCGAACTGTAATGGGCAAGGAGCAATTTTATCGCACCATGTATCGCATGAAGAAAATCACCGCCGTTGGCGTATGGGAAAAAGTGGATGAGGGCGAACTGACGAAAGCTCAGGCACTCCGCATCTGCGGCCCGCGTCCGAAAGAGTCCTGACAGGAAGGTGCTTTAATTGAGCCGAGAACAAAAGCTCGAAGCTCTATTGGCATCTGCGGTTCATCTTCTGGATTGCTGGGAGGATATTTCAGTTGAGACAGGAGAAGAGCCGGAAAATTATGGCGAGCAGAGAGCAATCCTGCAAGCCGAATATGATGCTATAAAGTGTTGAGAGAAGCCGTGCTGATGGTCAGCACGGCTTTTTTGTTTGAAATGGAGGTGGATTGATTTTGATTTCCCCGTATAAGAACACTTTCAGAGTATCGCAAGCGTATAGGCATCTGAGGTCGGATGGCACATATCACCAAGGCTATGACCTCGTGGGCATCGGAGACAAGCACATTTACTCTCCTGTATACGGTACGGTTATTCGCGCTGGATGGGAGTGTGCAACGCTCCCCAAAAAGGGTTTTGGCCAGCGCGTTGTGCTTAGGGTGGGGTGCACGAACTACTATATGTACTTTGGGCATCTGTCGCAAATCAATGTGGCCGCAGGTCAAAAGCTGAAGCCGGGTGACCTGATCGGCGTTGAGGGAAGCACGGGACACAGCACCGGAAGTCACCTGCACTGGGAAATCCGTATCAACGACATTAAAACGGGCTATGTGTCGGTGTATCATTATGCAGGAATCCCTAACATGCCCGGTTCGGCAGCGTATACGTCTAACTGGGCGGCTGAAATCTTCGGCCCCGGAAATCTGAAAAAGCCGACCAGCGGTTATCCGCAGCGGCTGTATAATTCCGCGCTTCAAGGGGCGCTGGGCATCAACCAAGACGGCGTCTTCGGTGCAAACACTGAAAAGGCCGTCAAAGAATTTCAGACGGCGCACGGCCTGACTGCGGATGGTATCGTTGGAACGCAGACAAAGGCGGCGCTTTCCAAGCTGTTTTGAGAAAGGGGATAAGGTATGAATACTGCTACTATCATTACGGTTGCCATTATGACCGTGGCGCTGGTCGTTGTTGCGGCCTGTATGATCCGTTTGGGGTACAAAGCACTGCTGGCCGAATGGGCGATTGAGGCCATCACCAAAGCTGAAAAAGAGTTCGTCGGCACCAAGCTGGGCGAAGCCCGTTTGGCGGTTGTCGTGTCGTGGCTGCGCGCAAAGGTTCCCGCTCCCCTGCGCTTTCTGGTTACGGACAGCCTGATTCAGAAAGTGGTGCAGGTGACCTTTAATGCGGCCAAGGCTGGACTGGAGGCCCTGAAAGATGCTTAAACGGTGTGTGGAATGGCTCTTAGACCGTCTTCCTGTCACGAGATGGATCGAATTGCTGACACTCACCGACGACTGAAAGGAGGATACAGGTGCTTGCAGGAACAGCCGAAGTGTTTACTGTCACCGTTCCGGCGTGGCTTTTGGCGGCGCTGGCGTTCTTAGGAACTGTTTTGGGCGGCGCGATTTCCTTTGCCGTGAATCAGCTTCTTATCAAGGGCGCGGCGGACCGTGCGGCAAAGAAGCGCGAAAAGGAAGATGAACAGCGCCGGGAACGGTATATATTGCAGATGGACAGCCGCAAGGCTACATTCGACCTGCTATCCTGCATTTGTGCCGGCATTGAGCGGATGGAAACGGAAACTGGGCAGATTTACTGGAACGGAGAGCTGAAACGCTGTCTCTCCCATTTGGAAGGCGTGGATGAACGGTACAGAGAATCCGACCAGCGGCAGCTTGCTGAACTGAATACTCGGAACAAATGACAACACCCCCGTCACCTGTCAGATGAAAAGTCGAAACAGGTGACGGGGGTGTTTTTTGCTTTTATGCAATAAAGAATCACAAAATTCGTGATAATCTAACAATCCCCTGATTTTTCCAGCAGAAAAGAATATCTTTTATTGTAAGGAGCGAGCGAGAATATGATTAGAATTTTACTGTCCAAGAAGCTAGGCGAGCTGAAATGGACGCAAGCAGATCTGGCACGCGCCACAGGCATTCGGCCGACTACGATCAGTGATTACTACAACGAAATTGCAGAGAGAATGAATCTGAATCATTTGGACCTCATCTGCGAAGCGCTGGATTGCGAACCGGACGAAATACTTGTACGTGTTCCAAATCCTGAACCAAGGGTAAGGAATCGTACTGGCTTTGAGAAACCCGCGACGGAATCAAAAGTCGGTATATAAGGGAAAGGGCGGCTTTCGGGTCGTCCTTTTTCTGTTGCATGACACTTGTATGAAACAAGTGTATTATAATAATGTATATGGTAGTTGAATGGAGCATTTGATGGTCCGCCGGGGTGAATTTTGTGCCACCTTGAAAAAAGTACGGTTTTGTGGTATTCTTTATGTGACAAATGATTCATTCAAGTGTTATATAAAAGTAGGTGAGCCGATGGGAGAGAATAAGACGCCGCAGGAGTTGGACTTTGAGCGGAAGCATGAAGAGGATATGCGGCGCATTTGTGACCTGCGGCTTATGGATGATGATTTCATGAGCAAGGTCTTTGAGGACAAAGAATGTGCCGAATTCCTGCTCAAAATCATTCTTGACCGTGATGATCTGACGATACAGGAAGTTCACGGCCAGCACGACCTGAACAATTTGCAGGGCCGTTCGGTACGGCTGGATATTCTTGCCGTGGATGAAGCGAACCGTGCTTATAACATTGAAGTCCAGCGCAGCGACCGCGGCGCTGGTGTCAAACGGGCAAGGTACAACAGTAGTCTGTTGGATGCGAACTTGACTCAGAAAGGCGATGCGTACAACGCGCTGAATGAGACCTATGTTATCTTCATCACCGAACATGATGTGCTGAAGAAGAACCTGCCGATTTACCATGTTGACCGCATCATCCGGGAGACCGGGGAAGATTTCGGGGATGGAGCGCATATTATCTATGTGAATTCCCAAATCAAGGACGAGTCCCAGTTGGGCCGCTTGATGCACGATTTTTCCTGCAAAAATCCGAATGATATGTGTTTTTCTGTACTCGCAAACCGGGTACGCTATTTCAAAGAAGATACGAAGGGAGTGGCAACTATGTGCAGAGCTTTTGAAGAAGTGAGAGAAGAATCGCTCCGTGAGGGAGTTTTGAAAGGCGCACACGCTAAGGCGATTGAATCAGCGAAAAGGCTGCTCACTGCTGGAAAATTGTCTTATCAGGAAATTGCTGATGCGATGGGCCTGTCCGTTGAAGAAGTCAAAGCGCTTGACACGAAGCGGTCTGCTTGATGCCGTGACATCATTTTGACAGCAATTTTCGTTGTAGTCAAAAACACACAATGGACGGAGCGGAAAATACACTTCTCCAAACTGGGAAGCTGTACCTGTTACAACCAGAAAACAGCTTTCCAGAATCGAGTTTGAGTAATCTGCAAACCCTGAAAAGTATTGATGCAATGCAATATTTTGAGAGTCAAAAGGCTCTGTGATACTGCTTTGATCCGATCAGGCGATTATTCATAAAGAGAAATATGACAATGCCCTCTGAAAAACGGGTTGTTTTTCAGAGGGCATTTTTGTGTCTTTTATTCTTTACGCCACTTTTTCTTCGGCTCGTACCGGCCGCAGCCGTCGGCGGTCTGTGGCCAGTTGAGCTTCCATTCCAGATACTCTTCCTTGGTGATCTCGCCCTCCCGGAGCTGTTTCTTGCGGAGCTGCCACTCCTTCAGGAACTCATCCAGCAGACGATACCGGAAACTGACTGCCATGTGCTTTTCCGGGAGATCCGGGTCGGTGGTGTCTGTGACCTCGTAGAGCCGGGTGCCGGGATAGTGCTCGTCCAGCTCGAACAGAGTGAACATCACATCCTCTGCGGCGTACAGGGTCGGCTCATAGAGGGAACGGTAGTTCACGTCCAGCACCTCCGCAATCTTGCGGAGCAACTCTTCTTTAGGAGTGCGGGTGTTGCTTTCGTATTGTGCGATGCGGATGTCTGCGCTTTTCTCCTCAAACCCGATGGCAATGCCCAGTTCTTTCTGGGTCATACCTCGGAGGTTGCGGGCACGTTTGATGCGGCCACCGACTGCCATGCGATTGCCTCCTGACTTAAACATATTTGTTGAACCTAGTATAGCACAGAAAAACAGGAGGTGCAATAGAAAATAAACAAAAAAGTTTAAGACTTTACCTAAAAACCTCTTGACTTAACGGAATGTGTTTAGTATAATGAGGGCACAAAAAGATAAGCAAAAATGCTTAGTAAAATTGAATGACCGCCAAACTGATCCAATCCGCCAAGACCTTCCGAAAGGAAGCGAGCGCTCCACAAGGGGACGGCACAGCACCGCAAAGGGGATATGCCTGCCGGAAGTCAGCGAGGATGAAGCGGCACCGAAATGAAACCGACAAGGAAAGGACAAAAAATGGCAAACAGCATTTTTATCAAGGCAGACGAGCTGGCAAAGGAGCTGGACATCTCGCAGGGGCTGGCGTACAAAATGATCGCCCAGTGGAACGAGGAACTGAGAGCCAAGGGCTACACGACCGTGGGAGGCCGGGTAAGCAGGAGGTACTATCAGGAGAAGATCTACGGGGCAGGGGAGGAGTGATAGGATGCCAGCCTACAAGGACAACAGGCAGGGCACATGGTACGCTTCCTTCTACTTCGAGAACTGGCAAGGTGTGAAGCAGAAGAAGCTGAAACGGGGATTTGCCACCAAGAAGGATGCTCTGGCGTGGGAGCGGGAGTTCCTTCTTCAACAGGCGGCAGACCTGACCATGACATTTGAAGCCTTTGTGGAAATTTATATCACGGACAAAAAGAAGCGACTCCGGGAAAACACATGGTTTACCAAGGAGCATATCATCCGAACGAAAATCTTACCGTATTTCAAAGAAAAGCGGCTCAGCGAGATAAAGCCACGGGATGTGATTGCATGGCAGAACGAGATGCTGAACTACCGGGACAAAAACGGCAAGGCCTACTCGCCGACCTACCTCAAGACGCTGCATGGACAACTCAGTGCCATTCTGAATCACGCCGTCCGGTTCTACGGGCTGAAATCAAACGCAGCAGCCACAGCCGGGTGCATGGGGTCGGAAAAGCACAAGGAAATGCTTTTCTGGACAAAGGAAGAGTACCTCAAATTCGCAGAGGTCATGATGGACAAGCCGCAATCCTATTACGCTTTTGAGGTCCTCTACTGGTGTGGCATCCGGGAGGGCGAGCTGCTGGCTCTGACTCCGGCAGATTTCGACTTGGACAAGGGGCTGCTCTCCATCACCAAATCCTATCAAAGGCTGAAAGGCCGGGATGTGATCACTGACCCGAAAACACCCAAGAGCGTCCGGGTCATCCAGATGCCGCAGTTTCTGACGGACGAGATCAGAGACTATCTGAAATCCCTCTACAAAGTCCAGCCAGACCAGCGGATCTTTGAGGTGACCAAGAGCTACCTGCACCACGAGATGGACAGGGGAGCCAAGGAAGCCGGGGTGAAGCGCATCCGAATCCACGACCTGCGGCACTCCCATGTATCGCTGCTGATCGAGATGGGCTTCTCGGCTCTGGCAATCGCAGACCGGGTAGGGCATGAGAGTGTGGACATCACCTATAAGTACGCCCACCTCTTCCCCTCAAAGCAGCAGGAGATGGCGCAGAAGCTGGACATGGAACGAAAGGAAGGATGAAGATGGAACGAGTGCTCGACCAGCAAGGCCGCTGGCGGAACAAGGTGGTAGCCTTCCGAATGTCCCCGGAAGAGGACGAGGTTCTGGAAGCCAAAGTAAAGCTCTCCGGGCTGACCAAACAGGAGTATATCATCCGCCGCTTGACCGACCGGGAAATCACTGTGGTAGGCAACCCAAGGGTCTACAAAGCCCTGCGAGACCAGATGAAGCTGATCTATCAGGAATTGCAGCGGCTGGCTGTGGATGAAGAGGTCTCGCCGGACTTGCTGGAGACCCTGCAAATGGTAGCCCTGACGTTGAACGGACTTAAGGAGGAATGCGAATGACGGACAATAGAAAAACGACCGTACCGGGTGCATCTGTTGGCGCAGATGCGGTACAGTCGTCTGATAAAATTACCACCAATATTATAACAAATTCGGGCAAGCAAATCAATCTGCAAGCCGCGAAAAAGTCAAACAATTTCGGACTGAACACAGTATCAATGACCGAGCTGTACGACACGGTGTATCCACCCCGGAAGCCCATCGTGAACGACCTGCTGTACAGTGGCACCTACCTCTTTGTAGGAGCGCCCAAGGTGGGCAAGTCCTTCTTCATGGGGCAGCTTGCCTACCATGTGGCGATGGGGCTTCCGCTGTGGGAGTACAAGGTGCATCAAGGCACCGTCCTCTATCTGGCGTTGGAGGACGATTACGCCCGGTTGCAGCGGCGGCTCTCCCGGATGTTCGGGGTAGAGGAGACCAGCAATCTCTACTTCGCAACACAAGCCAAGTCCGTGAGCGAGGGACTTGACCAGCAGTTGGAAGGCTTCATCCGGGAGCACCCGGATGTACGGCTCATCATCATCGATACCCTGCAGAAGGTGCGGGAGATCGGCGGTGACCGATACAGCTACGCCAGCGACTACGAGATTGTGACCAAACTGAAAAGTTTCAGCGACAGGTACGGCATCTGCCTGCTGGTGGTTCATCACACCCGGAAGATGGAAGCCGAGGACAGCTTTGATATGATCTCCGGCACCAACGGTCTGTTGGGTGCAGCGGATGGCGCGTTCATCATGCAGAAGAAGCGGCGCACGGACAACACCGCACTACTGGACATCGTGGGGCGTGACCAGCCGGATCAGGAGCTGACATTGGAGTTTGACCGGGAACGCTGCGTGTGGGAGTTCCAAGGAGCCGAAACGGAACTTTGGAAGCTGCCGCCCGACCCGCTTCTGGAAGCGGTGGCAAAGATGCTCACCCCGGAACAACCGGAGTGGAGCGGTGCGCCCACGGAACTGCTGGAACGTCTGCCGGGTGTGAGCATACAGGCAAACATCCTGACCCGGAAGCTGAATGTGAGTGCCGACAGGCTCTACAACGACTATGGGATTCGGTACGAAAGCAGGCGCACCCATGAGGGCAGGGTGGTCAAATTAACGCTGGAAAATTCTGGGGGCGTGACGATTCGTGACGGTTGTGACGGTATTTTTGCTACTATGTAAAATACCGTCACAATCGACACAACCGACACGGGATGGTGATAACGATGAAAAATGTGCAGATTTCGCAGGAACTTTTCGTCGCCTTGCTGCATTATCATTTGAGCGGTGAAAATGAGTACGAAGAAGTTATTGAACAGGGCTTGGAGCAAAAACTGGATGCGATGCTGCGACATGAGCTGTATGCCCAGTACAAGACAGCACCCACCGAGGAACAGCGGGAGCAGGCTCGGCAGGAGTATCTGGACAGACGAGGCGTGCCAGAAAGCTTCCGCTGGTGAGTTCCTCTATTGGCAGAGGACAGGAGCGTGTCACGCTCCTGTGAATGCAATCACGCAGGAAGGTGGTGTTGGACAGGGCAGCGGTGAGGTGCAGCGAAACCTCGTCCGCAGACGAAAGCCCCCGGCAGGGCGCAAAGGCATCTTTTGATGGACGGAACGTCTGTCAAAAGTGCTTTTGCGTTACTTTCGACGAAAGTAACAAAGCCTATGCCGTGTCCGGCACCAGTTACTTCCACAGAGAAAGGACGTGCGATTGAAAAGAACTATTTCCGCAATGCGGGGTCCCGGCTCCCTCAACCATAACCGGAGAAGTTTCACCGCTGAAAACGTAGACCCGAAGCGCAGCAGCCTGAATGTCGTGTACCGGGATGAGCCGATTCAGAAGGTGTACCACGAACTGTTTGACGAGGCAGTGAAGCGTTACAATGCCAAGCAGAAGCGCAAGGACCGCTGTATCACCGACTACTATGAGCACCTGCGGACAGGCAAGCAGGAAAAGCTTTTCCATGAGCTGATCGTCCAGATCGGCAACAAAGATGATATGGGTGTCTTGACCGAGAATGGCGCACTGGCAAAGGAACTGCTGGACGAGTATATGCAGGGCTTCCAAGAGCGGAACCCGACACTGCGGGTGTTCGGGGCTTTCCTCCACATGGACGAAGCTACGCCCCATCTGCACATCGACTTCGTGCCGTATGTGTCCGGCTGGAAGGGCAAAGGACTGGACACCAAGGTCTCCCTGAAGCAGGCTCTGAAGGCCTTGGGCTTTGCAGGCGGCTCCAAGCGAGAATCCGAGCTGAACCAGTGGATCAACGCCGAGAAAGAGCAGCTTGCTGCCGTGATGGAGCGGCACGGCATCGAGTGGGAACAGAAAGGCACCCACGAAGAGCACCTGTCTGTGCTGGACTTTAAGAAGCGGGAGCGTAGTAAAGAGGTAGCGGCTCTGGAAGCTGCCAAGCAGGAGTGCCAGACTGACCTGACCGAGATGCAGGAACAGCTGGAAACAGTGCAGACAGCCATAGAAGCCGCTGAACAGCGGGTACAGAAAGCAGAGCTGACCTACCAGAAGCAGAGCCGGGAACTGAACAAGTTGGCTCCCATCATGGAGGGGTTGGAAAACCTATCAGCGCAGTACTCTCAGCGGCCGGAGGAATGGGTGCCGGAAGCAGCCACGTTTGAGACCACCAAGAGTTACCGGGAGAAAAAGGCCATACCGCTGATCCAGAAGCTGGTGAAAGTGCTCTTTGCCCTCCATCGGAAGTACTGGGAGGTTAAGAACGAGAGGGATAAGTACCAGTATTTCTATCAGGACGAGAAGAAAGCTACCCGCCATTTGAGCCAGCAGCTGGAACAGGTAAAAGCTGAGAATTCGCAGCTCTATGCGATGAAACGTGATTTCAGGCGAGTATGGAACTATTTCGGTGCCGAAAAGATGCAGCAGGTCATTGGGCTTATGAGGGAGCAGGAGCAGACCGCAGATAAGAGCCAGAAGAAGAACAGGCAGAACAGCGTAGAACTGTAAGCATAGCAGACCCCCGCCAGCAGATGCTGGCGGGGGCTGTACATATAGGGGCAACTTTTCGGAAAATCCGAAGAGTTCAGGGCAGTTGTTAAGCGTTGCTTAATAACTTGGGCGGTCTGTCAACTATCCGGGATTTCCAGATGGTTCGAGTTTGGTGATGGGAATCATTAAGAAAAACTTAATGGTTGGAGCTTTTGAACAGGAAAGATTGAAAGAAAAAAGCATATTTGGTATAATCAGAAAAAATGATGGGAGATGGACTGCGGCGTGAAAATTGAAGAAGGTCGAATTATAAATGACTTTATCGAACCGAATAAGTGCCAATATGCAATTCCTGTTTACCAACGCAACTATGAATGGTCAGCTGAACAGTGTAGGAAACTGTTTGTCGATGTAGTAACTGCGCATAAAAGAGATCGTAGACATTTTTGCGGATCGGTTGTATATGCGCCTTTGAAGAGCGAAAAGAAAATCAACTACTATGTTGTTATTGATGGTCAGCAGCGACTGACAACAATTTATATTCTGATAAAAGCACTGATAGATAAAGCTGTTACAGATGAGGAAAAGAAATCGTTGGCGGAAGTTCTATTCAATGTTGACAAATTCAAAAGATACAATATTGATGATTCTAGCAAACTAAAGCTAAAGCCAATAAAAAGCGATAATAATCAACTCATGCTGTTGATGGAAGATCATGCTGAACAGATGGATAGGACGAGTGGTATCTATCGGAACTATGAGCTGTTTTGCGATTTGATTCAGGAATTTTTGAATGATAACCCGGACATGGGGGTTGGCAATATCTACGATGGTCTTGAACATTTGACCTGCGCAGAGATTAAACTGGATGATGATGACGATAATGCACAGGAAATTTTTGAACGAATCAATTCTACAGGCGTTCCGCTAAGTTTGTCAGATAAAATCCGAAACTTTGTTTTAATGACAGATACAGACCAAGATCGTTTATATGAGGATTACTGGCTGAAAGCAGAGCAGATGCTGTCCAAAGATCAGTTGGAGGGATTCTTCCTTGACTATCTGAATTTCAAAATGGATGGATTTGCTAAGGAGAGTACGGCCTACGATGAGTTTAAGGCTCTCTATGCACGTGGGCAGTATACCAATGAATCTATGCTGGAAGAGATTTACCACTATGTCCAGCAATATCATGCTTTCTATTATGGCGATGAAAAACGGTTCAGCAGTACAGTAAACCATTTGCTGAGAAGTTTGCAGACCCTGAAACAGACTACGGTGTATCTGTTCCTGTTCAGTGTGTTTGATGACTTCGATGCTGGTGTAATCGATGATGAAACACTCTGCAAAGTTCTTCGGCTGCTCCTGAATTACAGTATCCGCCGCTTGATTTGCGAAGTAGGTTCAAACTCGCTGCGTGGCTTGTATAAGACCCTTTACGGACGGGTGTTCAATCGCCCGGAAAATAAGAACAACTACTATGATTCCATCGTGTCTTTCCTACTTCAGCTGACATCTAAGGATGTGATGCCCAGCGATGCAGAGTTCGTGGCAGCACTGAAAGAACGTAATCTTTATCGGAAGAACGCGCTGTGTAAGTATTTGCTTGTGGCAATCGAAAATCAGGGTAAAGAGCAAATCAAGACAGATGCTTTGACCATCGAGCATATCATGCCGCAGAACAAGAATCTATCGACTGCATGGCAGAGAATGCTCGGTACGGATTGGGAGTTAGTGCGAGAACGATATCTGCATACATTGGGTAATTTAACGCTGACAGGTTATAACAGTGAACTAGGTGATCTGCCGTTTGCAGAGAAACTTGATAAGCTTGCAGAGGAAAATACTCATGTTACCGTCCTTTATAGTGATGTAAAGAACAAAACAGAGTGGAATGCGCAGACAATGGAATCTCGTGCAGAGCGTCTATCTGAAGAGGTTTTGAAACTCTTTCCCATTGAGTTGCCAACAACAAAGGTTGATTTTTCTGATCCGCGCTATCGGCTGTACACGGTGTCTGACCCACATAATGCGACCTATAAGTTCGTCAACTACTATGAGCTTCTAGGTGAAAGGGTCAGTGCTGATAGTTTTGCCTTTATGGTTCGTTCGGTGGCTGGTAAGCTGTACGACTTAAACAGTAGCATTATTGATCGTATGGCGCGAAATTTGGAAGTGTTTCCAGCGTGGCAAAATCCGGTATTTGCTTACGATAAGGACGCCATCCGAAATGCAGTAAAGCTGAAAAATGACAGCGCTATTTACATCAGCACGGGATATTCTGCGTATGACTGCATCTGTTTTATCAAGGCACTTTTGAAGAAGTATGACCTTGATTTGGAAGAAGACTTTGTTTACAGTGCTCGGCCAAATAGCACAGCATTGGCTGGAATAAATTGGAAAAATATTGCACAGGAGTGGTGCGAAGAACGGGACAAGAGAGGTGAAATTGTATTTGATATAAAGAATTGCGAAAGCAGATATGTCCGTTTTACAACCCCATTCTTGAATAGCGTGATACCGACAAATGAAGACATACTAAGTCCATGGAAGACAAACAATTACTATTTCTATGAAATTACGAGCGATAAAAATGAGTTGTATGTACAACTTTATTTTTACTGTAAGGGCATTACCGACGAAATGCGAACGGCATTCCAGAAGTTGGCTAATCTAACCGATGGAGGAAAGTTGACACAGGGATACAGATTATTCTTCAAATCATCTGTATTTACTCAGGCAGAGAATAGTACGAAGTCGGAAATCAAGAATCACTTATATCGATGCTTAGAAGAAGTGCGTGCGTTTGAAATGACGATTCAAGATAAATGGGACTCCTAAAAGGCAGTTGCATCCTGAACGTAAATACGTTATAATACTCACAGAGATCCCGCTGGTTGTGTGATACTATCTTGATACTAAAAAATCAGCAAGCCACATCTAGCACAGCAATCTCATGAAAAAGTGAACATTCAAGAATAGCTTTACTAAACAAATTTGCTTAGTAAGAATCCGAACTTACCGAGCTCGAATAATCGAAGAATAATTTGAAAGCCCCGGAAAGGTTCGAGAAATCGAAACTTTCCGGGGCTTTTTGACTCGGCCCTAGAGTGAATGTTCCCGGCAACGGGCCAGCACGGAGCGGAGCGGGCCGGACGGGATCGGTTTGGTAAAGATTTCATAAAATTTATAAAAACTGGAAAATGCGGCAGGGCGAAAATTTAGCACGTTGGGCTGTTCAGCGCTGCCTTGCAGAACCGGAAGAAACGGTCTGCGCCCTGCTGTCTGGTGCACAGCAGGGCGGTTTTTGATATCTCTATAAAAAAATGAGAGGGCTCGCAAGTCCTCTCATTTTTGCGTATCCGGAAATTAAATTTTTCCCTCGCCGTCCAGTGCTTCTTCCAGCGTGTGCCAGGCCAGTACGGCGCACTTGACGCGGGCGGGGACATGGGCAATGCCCTGCAGGGCGGCCACGTCTTCCAGATCATCCAGCTGCTCCGGCGTGATTTTGCCCTTGATCATATCAAAATACAGGCCGATGAGGCGGCGGGCGTCCTCCACGGTGCGGCCCTTGACCAGGTCGATCATCAGGGAAGCAGAGGCCTGGGAGATGGCGCATCCTGTGCCGATGAAGCCGGCATCCTCGATCTTTCCGTCCATGACCCGGAGCTGCAGGGTGATGTCATCGCCGCAGCTGGGGTTGACGCCCTCCAGGCTGTGGGTGGCACCCTCCACCGGGTGGCGGTTCTGTTTGCTGCGGCTGTTTTCGGTAATGATCTGTGTATAGAGCTCGTTCAGGTTCATAAGCCCATCACCTTTCGTACGTTTTCCAGATTATTCAGCAGGGCGTCTACGTCTTCTTCCGTGTTGTAGAGGGCAAGACTTGCCCGGCAGCAGGAGCCGATGCCCAGGAAATCCATCAGGGGCTGGGCACAGTGGTGTCCGGCACGGATGGCCACACCGCCTGCATCCAGGATGGTGGCGACATCGTGAGGGTGGACGTCCTGCACGTTGAACGACACCACGCCGAACCGCTTGTCCGCCACGGGTTCGCCGTAGACGGTCAGCCAGGGCATGGAGGCCATTCCCTTGAGCATTCGCTCCAGCAGGGCATGTTCGTGGGCCATCATGGCATCCCAGCCAATGGCGTCCATATAGTCCAGTGCGGCCGCAAAGCCGACCTCACCGCCCACGTTCCGGGTGCCCGCCTCAAACTTGCGGGGGCCCTCGGCCCAGGTGGCCGTGTGCTCATGCACGGCACCGATCATGTCACCGCCGCTGAGGAACGGGGGCATCTGATCCAGCAGCTCCTTGCGGGCATAGAGGGCTCCCATACCCATGGGAGCGTAGAGCTTGTGGGCGGAGCAGGCCGCAAAATCCACATCCAGCTTTTTGACATCAACGGGCATGTGCGGGGCGCTCTGGGCGCAGTCCAGCACCACCACAGCGCCCACCGCGTGGGCCTGTGCCACGATCTCTTCCACCGGGGCACGCAGGCCCAGCACGTTGGACACCATGCCGATGGCGACCAGTTTGGTCTTGGAAGTGATCTTTTTGTCCAGCTCCTCGGCGGTCAGATGGCCGTCCGGGCCGGGGTAGAGGTACACGAGCTTGGCACCCGTTGCTTTCGCCACCCGCTGCCAGGGCACCAGATTGGAGTGGTGCTCGGCCACAGAGATCACGATTTCGTCGCCTTCATGCAGGAAATGCAGGCCATAACTATAGGCCACCAGATTCAGGGATTCGGTGGTGTTCTGGGTGAAGACGATCTCATCATCCTCGGCCCCAAAGAACCGCGCCACCCGGTGGCGGGCTCCTTCGTGGGCGTCGGTGGCACGCATGGCCAGCTCATACACACCCCGGTGGGGGTTGGCATTGTCTTTCTGGTAGTAGTGCAGCACGGCATCCAGCACCTGCTGGGGGTGCTGGGTGGTGGCGGCGCTGTCCAGATAGACCAGCCGATTGCCGTTTTCGTCAGCGGCCAGAATGGGGAAATCTTTCACCCAAGGGTTGTTCTGTGTGGTCAGCATGTCTCATCCAGCCTCCTTGCTGCTTCGGCGCGTACTTCCTCCCGCAGAGCTTCCAGCGGGATCTTTTCAATGGCGGGGGCAAAGCGGGCGTCCACCATCAGGCGGCGGGCCTGGGCCTCGTTCAGGCCACGGGAGCGCAGATAGTAGAGTTTGGCTTCGTCCAGGCGGCCAATGGAGGCCGCGTGCTGGCCCTCGACTTCTTCCTCTCCGCAGAGGATCAGGGGAGCGGTGCGGTTGCGGGCGTGGGGGCTGAAGAGCAGCACATCCTCGCTCTCATGGCCGACGCCCCGCTTGGCGCCCCGGCGGAAATCAATGGTGCCGCGCAGGATCTTATCGGCATTGCCAGTCAGGACGCCAGCGGTGTGCATCTCGCACAGGGTGTCCTTGGCAGTGTGGACGGAGACATCATTGTAATCCAGCACGGCCTCCTCGCCGCCAAAATAGACGGCGTCCAGGTCGTATTCACTTTTGGGAGTGCCCAGCATGGCGCGGGTGCCGCAGGCAGAAAGACTTCCGCCCAGCTCCACACGAACCTGCTCCACTTTGGCACTGGGGCCCTCTTCCACGGCCACGGCGTTCCAGCGGCGGGCCTTGCTGCCCAGCAGCTGAATCTGTACCAGTTTGACATGGGCACCCTCTCCGGTGCGGATGCGGGTGAGGGAAGCGGCCACACCGTTTTCGGCGTCGCCACGCACCACTTGCACCAGCGTCACGCTGCTGTGGGCTTTTGCGTCCAGCGAGAACACGCTCAGGGCCGTGGGGTGGGCGGCGTCCAGTGTGACTTCAAACTGGACGGGGTCGTTTACCTCCACGCCCTCGGCCACGGTGAGGGCCGAGCGGACATTGGCGTTCCCCAGCAAAAATGCATCGGTCTCTGCACCCATGCCGCTCTCGGCAAAGGTGGTAAAATCTTCTTCGGCTTCCCCCACACCGGCGGGCAGGGTAAAGGCAAGGTTCACCTCGCCCCAGTCGTCCGCCGGGACAGCGGGCAGTGCCGCCGCTTTGGGGGCGGAATTGACACCGCACTGGTTCCAGGTGGGGACAGGCAGGCGGTTCATGTTTAAATCATTCATCGTTCCCGGCCTCCTTTCAGCCAATGCTGCCTTTCATTTCCAGATGGATGAGGTTGTTCATCTCCACGGCGTACTCCACGGGCAGCTCCTTGGCAATGGGCTCTGCAAAGCCGCCCACGATGAGGGCCCGGGCGTCCTCTTCCGAGAGGCCGCGGCTCATCAGGTAGAAGACGGCTTCCTCGCTGATGCGTCCGATCTTGGCCTCATGGCCCACATCCACGGCATCGCAACGAATGTCCATTTCCGGAATGGTATCGGAGCGGGAGCGGTCATCCAGCATCAGGCTCTCGCAGGAGACAGCCGACTTGGAGCCCGTGGCATTGGGCAGCACGGTGACAGAGCTGCGGAAGTTGGAGACGCCGCCGTCCCGCGCAATGGATTTGGTGGTGATGTGGGAGCTGGTGTTGGGAGCAGCATGAACCACTTTTGCACCGGTGTCCAGATCCTGTCCGGCACCCGCAAAAGTGATGCCGGTAAACTCCATCCGGGCACCCTCGCCCGCCAGAATGCTCATGGGGTAGAGGCAGGAGGTGTGAGAGCCGAACGAGCCGGACACCCACTCGATGGTGCCGCCCTTTTCCACCTTGGCACGCTTGGTGTTCAAGTTGTACATGTTCTTGGACCAGTTCTCAATGGTGGAGTAGCGCACCCGGGCGTTCTCACCAACGTAGATCTCCACGCAGCCTGCGTGAAGGTTGGCTACATTATATTTAGGAGCGGAGCAGCCCTCAATGAAGTGGAGGTAAGCGCCCTTGTCTACAATAATCAAGGTGTGCTCAAACTGGCCGGCACCCGGCGCGTTGAGCCGGAAGTAGGACTGCAGCGGGATCTCCACACTGACACCCGCCGGGACATACACGAACGAGCCGCCGCTCCAGACCGCGCCGTGCAGGGCGGCAAACTTGTGGTCCGTAGGGGGCACCAGCTTCATAAAGTGGGTACGCACCATTTCGGCATAGGGGCCGTTGAGGGCGCTCTCAATATCGGTGTAAACCACGCCCTGTGCGGCCACCTCGGCCTTGACGTTGTGGTAGACCACTTCGGAGTCATACTGGGCACCCACACCAGCCAGCGAAGCCCGTTCGGCCTTGGGGATGCCCAGCCGCTCAAACGTGTTTTTGATGTCGTCGGGCACCTCGCTCCACTTGCCCCGCATCTCAGTCTTGGGGCGGACATAAGTGACGATATTGCTCATGTCCAGCCCCTCGATGGAGGGGCCCCAGTTCTGCACCGGCATGGAGTTGTAGACGCGCAGGCTCTTCTGGCGGAAAATGCGCATCCACTCGGGGTCATTCTTTTCCTCGGAAATCTTCTCGACGATCTCCGGGGTCAGGCCGGAATTGACCTCAAAGGCAGCGTTGGGCTTGTCCTTGATGTCGTAAATGCTGCGGTCCACCTCGGCAACGTCGGTCTTTTCTGTTTCAAAGGCTCTCATTTGGCTTCGTCCTCCTTCAGCGCGCGGAAGCCCTCCTCGATGATCTCATTGACCAGGCTTCCGTCGCCGGTGCGCACGATATGGGCGTCGTCCAGCACATGGACGTAGTCCACATGCAGGCCCTCCAGGATTTTGGCGTTGTGGGTGATGATGATCAGGGCGTTGTCCTTGTTGTGGTAAGCGCGCACGCCCTGTGCCACCGTCTTCACGGCATCCACGTCCAGGCCGGAGTCCGTCTCGTCCAGCAGGGCCAGAGAGGGTTTGAGCATCAGCAGCTGCAAAATCTCGCTCTTCTTCTTCTCGCCGCCGGAGAAGCCCACATTCAAATAGCGGTCGGCATAGCTTTCATCCATGCCCAGCGCTTCCATCTGCTGGGCCAGCTCCTTACGGAACGCAAACACTTTGACGGGCTTGCCGGTAATGGCGTTCTGGGCCGTGCGCAGGAAATTCTCCAGCGTGATGCCGGGGATCTCTTCGGGGGTCTGGAACGAGAGGAACATGCCCAGCTTTGCCCGCACATCGGCAGGCTCGTGGGTCACATCCTGACCCTTGAAAATGATCTGGCCGCGGGTAACGGTATAACGGGGGTCGCCCATCAGGGCGCTCATCAGGGTGGATTTACCGGCACCGTTGTGGCCCATCAGAACATGGGTCTCACCGGGATAAATGGTCAGGTTCAAACCGTCCAGAAGCACTTTCTGCTCCTCGCCTACGGTAACCTGCAGATCTTTGACTTCCAGCAGGGGACTGCTCATGGAATACACCTCCAAATGATATCAGGGACTGCACGGCTTGGGATTGAATCCCGAGTGATGCGGTAGGATTACTCTCTGGCCTTATACTATACCACTCCGCTATGGATTTCAAGCCCCGTCAAAATTTGTTAACACTCTTTGGCATTCGGTACAAGAAAAAAAGAGTCCGGTGCAGGTGGTTTGTGCAGGGTGGCAGAGGACGAAAAACGCCTGAGGCAAACGTATGGCAAAAGTTTTTTGTCCGCCATCCTTTTTCATCATTTTGCCGTTTTTGTCGCTTGCTTTTTAAAAAAAGTTGGGTTAATATTACATTTGTACAAATTTTGTCTGCTTTTCTTTTGCAAATTCACAAATAGGAGGCACCCTATGAAGAAACTGTCACGGCTGCAAAAGGCCGTATCAGCTGCCGAAGAACCGCGCGGCGGCCCGGGGATACTCACCCAGGCCCCAATTTGCCGAGAGGAGGGAACACGATGACCGAGCAGGAACAGCCCAAAAACGATTTTATGCACAAGCTCGCGCTGCAAATTGTTGAGCGGCGCAACCTTGTGTTCCTCATCGTCATTCTGGGGGCCGTCTTCACCATCTTCTCCCGCAGCTGGGTCAAGGTGGAAAGCGACCTGACCACCTATCTGCCCAAGACCAGCGAGACCCGCATGGGCCTGGACATTATGGAGAAAGAGTTTACCACCTACGGTTCTGCCGATGTCATGGTGGCAAACATCACGCCGGACGAGGCAGACCGGCTGAACGACGAGCTGGCGGGCCTCAGGGGCATCCAGATGATCGAGTACGATGATACCACCGCCCATTATAATAATGTATCGGCGCTGTACTCCATCACATTCGATTACCCCGAGGACGACGACCAGTGCCTGGAAACGCTGGAAAGCGTCAAGGAGTACCTGAAAGACTACGATATCTACGTTTCCACCTCGCTGGGCAATACTCAGGAGGAGACGATTGAGCGTGAAGTCAATGTCATCATGGTGTATGTTGCCATCATCATTGTGGTGGTGCTGATCTTCACCTCCCAGACCTATGCGGAAGTTCCCGTGCTGCTGCTCACTTTCGTGGTGGGCATGATCCTCAACATGGGCACCAACTTCCTGCTGGGCACCATCTCGTTCGTTTCCAACTCGGTCACGAACATTCTGCAGCTGGCCCTTTCACTGGACTACGCCATCATCTTCTGCAACCATTTTAAAGAAGAACACGAGACCCTGCCCTTGAAAGAGGCGGTCATCGAGTCGCTGGCCAAGAGTATCCCGGAGATCAGTTCCAGCTCCCTGACCACCATCGGCGGTCTGGTGGCCATGCTGTTCATGCAGTTCAAGATCGGCCCGGATATGGCCATCTGCCTCATCAAGGCCATCCTGTTCTCCATGCTGTCGGTCTTCGTGGTCATGCCCGGCCTGCTGATGCTGTTTGGCCCTTACATGAGCAAGACCAAGCACCGCAACTTTGTGCCCAAGATCTCGTTCGTGGGCCGCTATGCTTACAAAACCCGCAAGATCGTTCCCCTCGTCTTTGCAGTGGTGCTGGTGTTTGCCTACCATTTCCAGACACAGTGCCCCTACGCCTATGGCTACGGCCCCATCAAGACGCCAGTGCTGAATGAGACGCAGATCGCCGATAACATGATCGACGAAAACTTTACCAAGTCCAACCTGGTGGCTCTCGTCGTACCAAAGAACGACGATTACCGGGTGGAAGCAGCCATGATCAAAGAACTGGAAAGCCACGATGAGGTGGACCACACCCGCGGCCTTTCCAACATCGAGGCCATGGACGGCTACATGCTGGAAGACCGGCTCACTTCCCGCCAGTTCTCTGAGATGGCGGGCCTGGATTACGAGCTGGCCCAAGTGGTCTACACAGGCTACGCGTTGGAAAATGATGAGTACGGCCAGGTCATTGGCAACTTCTCCAACTACAGTGTGCCGCTCATTGATATGTTCCTCTACGTCTGTGACGAGGTCGATTCCGGCATTGTCAGCCTGGACCAGGATCAGATCGACGACCTGCATGATGCCCAGACCCAGATGCTGAGCGCAAAGGCCCAGCTGCAGGGCGCGGATTACAACCGTATTCTGGTCTACCTGAACCCCAGCCTCCAGAGCGGGGATGAAATGTATGAGTTCACCGACCAGATGCGCACCATCGCCCGGAAGTATTACCCGGACGGCGACATCTATCTGGCGGGCGACGCCACCAACGAGTACGACTTCCAGAAGTCGTTTGCCATCGACAACATCGTGGTCAGCGTGGTCTCCGTGCTGATCGTCCTGATCGTCCTGCTGTTCACGTTCCAGTCAGTGGCAATGCCCATCCTGCTGATCCTCGTCATCGAGGGCGCGATCTGGGTCAACTTCTCCGTCCCCGCTTTTATCCACACGCCGCTGTACTTCATGGGCTACCTGATCGTCAGCTCCATCCAGATGGGTGCAAACATCGATTACGCCATCGTCATTGCAACCCGCTACAACGAGCTGCGGGATAAGATGGACCATAAGACGGCCATGATCGAGACGCTGAACTTTGCGTTCCCCACCATCCTCACCTCCGGCACCATCATGACGGTGGCCGGTACCCTTATCGGTCAGATGACGTCCGATGCCTGCATCGTGGGCATCGGCCAGTGCCTGGGCCGCGGTACCATCATCTCCATCTTCCTGGTGCTGTTCGTCCTGCCGCAGATCCTGCTGGTGGGCGGCAAGCTGGTGGATAAAACTTCGTTCTCCATGCATCATGTGGTGCTGCACACCAACACGGCCAGCGGCCGGGTGCGTGTCAATGGCATGGTGCAGGGCGAGGTGAACGGCTCCGTGGCCGGTACCATGAACGCCATTGTGGATGGAAACGTACATCTTACCGTTCTTTCTGGTAAAATCTCACAGGAGGTGCAGGATGAAAACGACTCCCATGCGGACGAATGAGTCTGCGGCGGGCAGCACCCGGCTGCTGCACCGCCTGACCGCTGCGCTGCTGGCATTGGTGCTGGCGGCTTCGGCGGCGCTGCCGGTATTTGCGGCCGACACCGCGCCGACGGATACCATTTACATCAACAGTGTTTCGGACCTGCTGGCCTTTGCCGACAAATGCGGCTTTGATCAGTGGTCCAAAGGCAAGACCGTGATCCTGCAGGAAGACCTCTCGCTGGAGGATACGGAGTGGGCCCCCGTTGCGTCGTTCAGCGGCGCGTTCAAGGGCAACGGCCACACCATCTCGGATGTCAGCCTCGTGGGGGCTTATTCTCCAGCCGGCTTCTTCGGCATCCTGGAAGAGGGCGGTTCCATTCAGGACCTTACCATCAAGGGTGTGGTCAATCCCGCTGGTACCCAGAAGACCGCAGGCGGTCTGGTGGGCACCAACTATGGCACCATCATCAACTGCACGTTCTCCGGTGCTGTCCACGGCGAGGAGGAGGCGGGCGGTCTGGTGGGCCGCAACGAGACGAGCGGAACCATCGACCACAGCACCTCCCGTGCCATGGTCAGCGGTGCGTATGCCACCGGCGGCATCGTGGGCTACAACCTCGGTGTCATCACCGGCTGCACCAATGTGGGTGCCGTCAACTCCGAGTATCAGGAGTCCGCCCTCGATATGGAGGGCCTCCCGGCCACCCTGCTGGAGCTGGTCAAGAAGGATATGGGCGATGACCTGAGCAATAACATCTCCAATGTCTCCTCGGATACCGGCGGCATTGCAGGCCGCTCCTCCGGCCTGATCCTCAGCAGTGCCAACGCGGGCGACGTGGGCTATGCCCATGTAGGCTATAACGTGGGCGGCATCGTGGGCCGGACCGATGGCCTGATCTCCGGCTGTGTCAACCAGGGCCTGGTACAGGGCCGCAAGGACGTGGGCGGCATTGCCGGCCAGGCAGAGCCCTATGTGGAGCTGGACCTGGACCAGAGCACCATCAACCGTCTGCGCACCGAGCTGGACACGCTGCACACCATGGTCAACGGCGCGGCCGATGACATGGACGGCAGCACCAGCCTCCTCAATACCGACCTCAACACCCTGAACTCTCAGATGGACACTGCCGTGCAGGCAGCCCGCCGTCTGCAGGAGCAGGGAGGCGATTACTTTGACGAAGTGGCGGACGAGGTGGACCGCACGGGCGACCTCATCTCCGATACATTTACCCGGCTGGAGCCCGTGATGGACACGGGTGTCGACGCACTGGATAAGATGACCACCGCCGTGGGCCAGCTCAAGTGGGTCACCGCGGAGATGGCGGCCGAGATGCTGACCGCCTCCACGGCACTGGCCAAGGCTTCTTCCGGCGCGCACAAGGCCAGCGACGCGCTGGATTCCAGCAAACAGGGTCTGGAGCAGATCAGCAAGGGACTGGACGACCTGATCGCCTCGCTGCCGGGCAAGGACGACAGCGGCCTGAGCAGCGCCATCAGCACCATTCTGGGCGGTTATTCCAGCGTGTCCGGTGACGCGGTGGACGATCACATCAAAACAGCCATCTCCCTGCTGCAGGTAGCGAATTCCGCCATGAGCATCCTCTCGTTGGGCTCCGGCATGAGCGGCCAGATGAAGCTGCTGACCACCGGCCTGGGTCTGCTGCGGAGCGCCACGCTGCTGGCCGATGACGGCCAGCTGGCTTCCGCCGGCAAGCAGGTCACCCGCGCCGTGGGCAATATGGCAGGCCTGGCCACGCAGATCGGCACGCTGCTGGGCAACACCGCCAACCTCGTTTCGGAGCAGGGCAATCCCCAGATGGCCTCTGCCCTTACCAGCATGTCCGGCGCGCTTGGCAATGTGGGCGACCAGCTGGGCAATCTGGAAGATATTCTGGATAAGCTGGGCTTCAACACCGGCAACATCAGTTCCGGCAATGCCTCCATTCAGGCGGGTCTGGATTCCCTGAGCGATGCCGCACAGGATTTGGGCAAGGCTGCGGATGATTTTGACAAGTCTCTGGATATCCTCAAGACGGATTCCGCCCTCACCAGCGCAACGCTGGGCCACATGTCCGCCAGCCTCGGCATCATGGCGGAGGGCATGAGCGGCCTGACCAGCATGACCAGCCAGGCGGCAGATATCGTTCACTGGCTGGCGGAGCAGGATCCCATCCATGTGCCGCGCCCCTCTTCCGAGATGACCGCGACCAAGGATGAACTGTTTGACGCTGTGACGAACATGACCGACCAGATGAGCACCCTCAACCGGGATATGCTCTCGGCCAGCAACACCCTCACCAGCAACCTCCGCTCCATCAACGACCAGATCAATGTGGTCTCCAACCTGCTGCTGGATGCTGTGGAAGAGATCAGCGACCCCGGCAGCAAGAACATCTTTGAAGATGAGTCCGAGAACCTGACGGCTCAGAACGAGGGCAAGATCGAGGGCTGCACCAACCGCGGCACCGTGGAAGCCGACATGAATGTGGGCGGCATCGCGGGTACCATGGCGGTGGAGAACACCCTTGACCCCGAAGACGACGATAAGGATGAGAACCGTTCGCTCCTGCGCACCGAGTACACCATCAGCGCGGTGGTCATGAACTGTGTCAACGAGGGCACCGTTACCTCCAAGAAAGAGGCGGCGGGCGGCATCTGCGGCGAGATGGATCTGGGCTACATCACGGGCTGCGAAGCTTACGGCAAAGTGGATGGCAACAACAAGGTGGGCGGCATTGCAGGCCGTTCCTCCGCAAAGCTGATCTCCAACTGGGCCAAGTGTGAGCTGACCGGCAGCAAGTACATTGGCGGCATCGTGGGCCAGGGCGCGGACAGTGTCCTGACCGGCAACAGCTGCATCATCAAGGATAACCGCGCCATGGTGGATATCCATGAGCCGGACGATGACGGGGATGACTCCGAAGTGGCCCTCTCCACGAGCAGCAGCAACACCGACGGTCAGTATTGGGGCGCCATTTCCGGCGGCCAGGATGGTACGTTCACGGGGAACCTGTTTGTCTCCGATACCCTGCGCGGCGTTGACCGCATCAGCCGTGCCGGTCAGGCAGAGCCCATTGATTACGACACCATGCGGGCACTGGAGGGCGCGCCCAAGGGCTTCCAGAAGCTGACGCTGACCTTTATGGCCGACGGCCACATCGTGGACCAGCGCACCTTTACTTACGGTGCATCGTTTGCCGAGGCGGATTACCCCGAGCTGCCCCAGAAAGACGGTTACTTTGCCGAGTGGAGCACCCCGGTGCTGGATGACCTCCATCTGGACACCGTGGTCACGGCGCTGTACACCTCTTACACCCCGGCACTGAAGAGCATTGATGTCCGCATCAACGGCCGTCCGATCTTCTATGTAGATGGCCTGTTTGGCGGCTCCAATGCCCTGAGCGCTACCTCCCAGACGCCGTCCGGCGTGGCCAATGCCACCGAGCAGTGGCTGCTGGACTTCTCGGACGACGGGCAGGAGACCCACACCATCCGCTATCTGCCGCAGGGCAAGCAGGGCAGCGTCTATGTCCAGCAGGATGGCAAATGGATCAAAGTGCCTACCGATACCTTTGGCAGCTACATCACCTTTACGGCTGCCGGGACCGAGATCGTCATGGCCTTTGTGCCCAAGGGCATCCCGCTCTGGGAGCTCTGCGGCGGCACGGTAGCCGCGCTGCTGGTGGCAGCATTCCTCGCACGGAAGCTGATCCACAAGCATAAGGCCCGTAAGGCCAAAAAGAACGCTGCCCCCGTGGAGGAACTGGATACGCCGATTGAATCGGACGACCAGAGCACCGAGCAGCACACCAAATAAAAACCAGCCCTTGGGCTGAAATGGAAAAGGCTCCGGGCCTGCCTCCCTGTGAAAGGGGAGTGCAGGCCCGGAGCCTTTTTTGCGGATACGGAAAACGTGTCAGACGCTCTTTTTGTAGACGATAAGGGAAACGATGGCGGAGAGCACTTCCGTGGCCCAGAACGCGTTCCAGACGCCCACAGGGCCAAACTGTCGGCAGAGCACCCAGGCCAGCGGCATGATGAAGACGATGTAGCGGCACAGGGAGATCACCAGCGACTGCGTGCCCTTGCCCAGACCCTCCAGCGCGCCGGAAGAGGTGGTGGAGATGGCGGAGATCACAAAGCCCAGGCAGATGATCCGCAGAGCGATTTTTCCGGCTTCCACCGTCTCCGGGGTAGAGGTAAAGAGCCGCATGAGAGGCTCCGAGGCTGCCAGACAGCCAAGGGTGCCCGCTGCCATGATGGCGACGCTCAGAATGAGGGTGATCTGGTAGAGCTGGCGTACCCGTTTGTGCTCCCCGGCACCGTAGTTGTAGCTGATGAGGGGACGCATTCCCTGCACGATGCCGTTGGCGGGCAGGTAGAGGAATGTCTGTAGTTTGTAGTAGATGCCCAGCACCACCACATAGCTGCCCGAGAACGCGGCCAGCAGACTGTTGAGGAACGTGACCAGCAGAGAGGGAAGTGCCAGGTTGAGGATGGCCGGGATGCCGATGGAGTAGAGCCGGGTGTCCAGCTCTTTGTCCAGCTTCAGGCAGGCGCGGCGCAGCCGGACGGGCAGCTCCGTGGAAGCGTACACCACGAGGTAGACACCAGTGCTCAGTGCCTGGCCGATACCGGTGGCCAGCGCCGCGCCTGCAATGCCCATGGCAGGGAACGGCCCGATGCCAAAGATGAGCAGCGGGTCCAGGATAATGTTGCCCACACAGCCCACGATGAGGGCTACCATGGTCACTTTCATCCGGCCCACGGACTGGAAGATCTTCTCAAAAGCCAGGGAGGCCATGTTGACCGTGGCAAAGCCAAACACGATGTAGGAATAGGTCAGGCCCATGGAGAGCACTTCGGCGTCCGTTGTAAAGCGCCCCAGGAAAGACGGCATGATGGCAATGGCAATGGACGAGCCGAGGATGCCGTGCAGCAGGGAAAACGCCATGCCGTGGGTAGCGGCCTGATCGGCTTTTTCGTGCTCCCCGGCGCCCAGGCAGAGGGCCACCAGTGCATTGATGCCGATGCCAAAGCCGATGGCAATGGCGCTGAGCAGGTTCTGCACCGGGAAGACCAGCGAGAGGGCCGTCATGGCGGATTCGTTGATGCGGGCCACAAACAGGCTGTCCACAATGTTGTACAGCGAGTTGACCAGCATGGAAATGACATTGGGCAGCGCCATGGACATCAAAAGCGGGAAGACCGGGCGCTCTTTCATAAAGGTGTTGTTCACAGAAGAAATCTCCTCTCATCGGGTGGGGGCTGCAGCGGTTTGGACGCAAAAAAGCCACACAATGGCTTTTGCACCATTGTGTGGCGAAAAATAGCTTGATACTGTAAAAATCCACACGATATTTTAGGAGCTTTAGAATATCACAGCCGAGGCGATTTGTCAAGAGGGCAGGGTGCTCAATCCTGCATGGTCAGGTTGCCGCCTGCGGAAAGGCCCTCTTTCACGCCTGCATCGGTATAGCTGTAGGTGCCGCCTTTCCGCGCTTCGCCTGCTTTCCAGGTGCCGCGGTAGGTGGTGCCGTTGGCCCAGGTGTAGGTGCCGCTGCCGTCCCGCAGGTCGGCGGCAAAGCTGCCGGAGAACTGATCCCCGTTGGCGTAATTCACCGTGCCGGAGCCGCTGCGCTGGCCATCGGCCCAGCTGCCCGTGTAGGTGCTGCCGTTGGCATACTTCATGGTACCGGAGCCGCTGGGCTGGCCGCCTGCAAAGTTGCCGTCATAGCTGTTGCCGCTGGCGGTTTTCAGGGTGCCTTTGCCTTCCAGCTTGCCGTCCGTAAAGGTGCCGGTATAGACATCGCCGTTGGATTTGGTCAGGGTGCCGGTCTGCTTGGAGCCGTCCACCTTGCCCACAAACTTGCTGCCGTCGGCAAGGGTCAGCGTCTGGGTCACGTTTTCCGGGGCCGCGGAGCTGGCAGCAGCCTCCGAAGAAGCCGTGCTGGATGCACTGCTGGCCGAAGAAGCGGGCTTCTCCTCTTTTTTGCTGGATGCGCTGGCGGCCTTGGAACTGCTGGCTGCACTGGATGCCGCCTTGGAAGAAGCCGCGCTGCTGGCGGATTCCTCCTGCTTGGTGGAGGGAGCGCTGGCCGGAGCTTCGCTGGCGGCGGGGGAGGAGGCAGCAGCCTCACTGGAAGAAGCTGCTTCGCTCTCTGCCGCACTGGAAGCGGCTTCACGTTCCGGTTCCGCAGCTTTGGAGCTGCTGGAAGTCTTGGCCGTTGCCGTGGGCAGGAAGAGCTCTTCCGCCGTCGGGGTGCCCCGCAGGGTGAACTGATAGGCCAGCAGGCCGCCCAGGAACGCAACCGAGAGGACAGCCACCGGGAGCAGGGGGCCAAGCTTGACGGATTTTTTCTGGGCCGTGGGCTTGTAGACCGCCTGCGGCCCCTTGGGTGCATCGACGGTGCGTACCTTGCTCAGGTCCAGCGGACCTGCCTGCAGGGCGGGGGTGTCGTCGGTTTTTTCAGGAGTGTCATCCACCGCGATCTCGATTTTGGTGGCATCGACCAGAGCCGCCCGAAATGCCTCCAGCGACGGCCAGCGGTCGGCTGCGTTCAGAGCAAGGCCTTTCTGGAGCACGTTGTTCAGCGCGTCCGGGATGTCGGTCAGGGTGCGAAGCGCCGCACCGTTCAGCCGGGCTTTGGCCGCCATGGGCAGGTGGCCGCTCAGAGCGCCGAACAGGCAGGCCGCGACCGGGTAAACCTGAGCAGCCGGGGTGCGGGCACTCCAGGCGTTCCAAAACTCCCAGGGCAGCAGCTGCGGGTTGGCGGCATCGGCGGCGTCCCACTCTTTCAGGGAGTGGGGCTTACCGCAGGAGAGCACTTCCCGGGCGTCTTTGCTCAGTACGATCTGCTCCGGGCAGACATCCATATAGGTGGTTTCCGGGTCTGCCTGAGCCGAAATGGTTTGGATGGTCAGCAGCGTCAGGCGCACAGCGTCCTGCCAGGGCAGGGAACCGCCGTTTGCCGCAACGTGCTGCGAAAATGTGAGTTGTTCCACGCTGGTTCCTCCAAAGGGTGATCAAAAAGCGGCTCAGCCGTAAAGCTGGCTCATCAGAGCCGCCCGCCGGGCGCTCTTCTGGCTCTTGTAACTGCTCATGGCCTGGTCTGCCAGGGCGGTGCTCTGGCCGTTGGCCTTGAGCACCGAGCGCATCTGGCTCACAATGCGGTTGACCTCACTGTCGCAGGAGGCCTGCAGGGCCGAGAGCTGGCCGGCTTTGGACATGCAGATGGCAATTTTGCGGCTGCGGGTCTGCTGCTCCGGCGGCAGAGATTTATACTCTGCCTTGGCGGAAGCAATGCAGGCATTCAGGCCGCCTTCCGCCCGGCCTTTCACGGCATAGAGCTGCTGGACCAGTGCCTTGACTTCGCCCTCATAGGCGGCCTCCGAGAGGCTGGCATTGCCGGAAGTGCCGGTGCTGCCGGAGACAGCACTGCTCTGGGCGGGCGTTTCTGCATCGGCCTGTGCCTCACGGGAAGCAGCGTCCGAAGAAGCTTCGCTCTCTGCAATGGCAGAAGCGGAAGTCTCGTCCGCAGGGGAGCGATTGGCCGCGCCGCCGCTCTGGGCGGCACCTGCCGTGGTGCCGACGGGCTCCACGGTGATGACGCCGGGCAGGTCGGCCAGTGCATCCAGGGTCAGCTCACCGCTGATGAGCTGGGAAAGTTCGGTATCCGAGATGGTGACCACCTCCCGCGTGCTGCTTTCGGCTTCCAGGATGGTCTCATCCAGCGGAGCCGTGCGGGCCTTGACGTAATTGCTCACCGGCACGAGCCAGAAGCCGATCACGGCAGCCAGGACCGCGCCCACAGCCAGAAGCACGAGCTGAAAAATTTGTTTCTTTTGCATATACGTTACTTTTTAATTAGCCCAGGTAGCCCTTAACGTCTCTCCAGATGTGCCAGAAGCCGTAGAAGTAGCCCAGGTGTGCAATGACACCCATGTCGTCCACGTTCTTGAACCAGTTGGCAATGGGAGTGAAAGAACTCTGCTTGGCGCTGTTCCAGATGGCGTTGCGGACGTCACTCTTGACGGTGTCACGCAGGAAGTCGCCGATGAAGTAGTTGAACAGCTTCTCGTACTGGACATCGCCGCTGCCGACGATGTAGGTCTTTTCTTCTTCGGGGATCACGGCATAAGCAACAGGATAGTTCATAATAAAATTCCTCTTTTTCAAAGTTTATAATAAAAATATCGGATTTTCAATCAAAGACAAAAGATGATCAAATCCACATGCCCAGCATCTTTTTGGGCTGGTGCGGGGAGATGATGTCCAGCTCCTGGTCGTCAAACAGCTCGTCACCGTTGCGGACGATCCGGTCAGCGATCTCAGTGCCCAGAGTCTTCTGCAGCATCTGGATGCCCTCCGCCATCCGGGGCGGGCGCTTGTCCGGGGAGTGGGTGTCCGTGGAGAGCACATGCACGAGCCCCCACGAGATGAATTTGCAGAGCTTCTTGCGGAGCTTTGCATCTTGCAGCAGGGCCCCGGCGTTGATCTGCGCGTAAGCACCGGCGGCCACCCACTCATACAGCAGGGTGGGGTCGTCCAGCACATAGGGGTAACGCTCAATGTGCGCGATCAGCGGCAGGATGCCCTGTTCCTGCAAAGCGTACAGGGTCTGCTTGATAAAATGAGGCTTATGGGTGGTGGGAAACTCAATGAGCATGTAGGCAGTGTCGCCCATGCAGAGGGCCTTGGCGTCCAGCTCACAGAGCTTGGGAGAAAAGTAAACTTCGCTGCCCAGCTTGAACCGGAAGTCCATCGGCTCTTCTTTCAGTGCCTCGGTCAGCCGCGCGTAGGCGGCTGCACGCTTTTCCAGAAAAGCTTCCACCGTGGTGCGCTCGCTGTTGAAATGGCTGGTGAACGCGATGTTGCGCACGCCGTCCTCATACTCCTTGTGGAGCAGCTCCAGCGAGACCGAGACATCTTTGGCACCGTCGTCAATACCGGGCAGGATATGGCAGTGCAGATCAGTCATGGTTCGTTACCCTTTCGGCTGGCTTTGCGTGCTTTCGCTTTTCCGGGCTTTGCGATGCCGCCGGATCCGTCTGGGGGGGTACCGTAGGAGTAGCCGTAGCTATAATAGTTGTAAGCGTAGTTGGAGCCCTTGAGCGCCGTCTTGGCGTCATAGCGGGTCAGCACGGCACCCAGCACTTTTACGCCGGTGTCTTTCAGCTTCTTGACAGCGGCCTCCACGGACTCGGCCGGGGCGTAGCTGGAACGAACAACAAACAGAGCACCGTCCACCTGATTGCCGATGACCGCCGCGTCTGTCACCATGGAGATGGGAGGCGCGTCGAAGATGACATAATCAAAGGTGGCGCGCAGCTGCTGGATCATCTGCTGCATCCGGGCCGAGCCCAGCAGCTCCGAGGGGTTCGGAGGGGGCGTGCCGGCGGGCAGGAACGTGATCTTGAACTGTTCCAGCCGCAGCAGAGCCTCTTCCAGCTTGCACTGGTTGGAGACAATATTGGAAACGCCTTTCACGTTGTGACCGGCTTTCAGGTATTTGTGCAGCACGGGCTTGCGCAGGTCGCAGTCCACCAGGGCTACATTTTTGCCGTCTTCGGCCAGGGTCAGGGCCAGGTTGACTGAGACGTTGCTCTTGGCCTCTTCCGGCATGGTACTGGTGACCACAATGGCGCGGGCTCCGGTGGAGCTGGTCAGAAAGTTCAGGTTGGTGCGCAGGGATTTGTAAGCTTCCACATACGCAAAGGGCATTCCTTTCTGGGAGATCAGCTGCAGGGAGCGCTGGCCGGGGTCAGAGTTTTCAATTTTCGGTTTGAACGGATTCCACATCTTACATCACACCTCAGGGATAAAGCCCAAAACAGGGAGGTCCAGCTTCTTCTGAACATCTTCGTCGTCTACAATGTAGTTGTGCAGCAGGTGGTTGACCACCAGCAGAGCGCAGGCCGCTACCATACCGGCCAGAGCGCAGAGCAGCGTAGCCTTCTTGGTCTGGGGATAGACAGGCGTGGTGTCGATCTCCACGTCGCTCACTGCCTTGCAGGAGCCCGCCTCGACCTTTTCCACGATCACGTCCGGCGCGACCTCCGCAATCGTCTGCGCGATCTTGCCCGCCAGGCCCGGGTTCTCATTGGTCACCGTAATGGCCATGATCTGGGTGGAGTTGACGCTGCCCACCGTGATGCTGTCTGCCAGCTGGCTGTAGGTCATGTCCAGGCCCATCCGCTGGATGACATCGTTGAGCACGAGGTTGCTCTTGATGATGACTGCATAGGTGTCGATCATGTTTTTTGCCGAGGTGATGTTGTCAGTGCTCACGGTCGTCGTGCTATCCTGCCGGGTATTGACGATCATGTTGACGGACGCCTGATACCGGGGCGTCAGCGCGAACGTGCACACCAGAAAGCTGATCACCGCCGCCACAAGGCCCACCGCCACGATCTGCAGCACATGGCTCCACAAAAGCCGCAGCAGCTCGCTCAGGTCGATCACTTCTTCTTCCATTTCCATTTGTCTCATCGCCTTTCTCCGTTGAAATTACGTGGGGACATGCCTTTCGCCTCTCTAAAAATTGACGCAGAAAAACAAAGGCTCTAACACCCCATCTAATTTTAAACGGTATGTCCCCACAATTCAAGCAAAATTGGAAAAAAAAAACCGGAATATGCAAAAGATTGGCGAAATTTACAAACGGAAGTAAAACTCTGGCGATGATTTTGGAGCGGATACCGTGCAGGGGTGGAACCGAAACCTGACCGGAGTTGTAAAATGCGGCTGCCCGACAGGAACAGAATTTCTCCGGGCAAAAAAGGACCCCTGCAACGGGTACCGGGGATATTCCGGCACAAATTGCAGGGGAAACGCGTTCGGCGCTCAGCCGTAGAGTTTGCTGGTGAGGGAAGAGACCATTTCGCTCTTCTGGGCCTTGTAGGCAGCCAGTGCCTCGTCGGCCAGGGCGGTGCTCTGGCCGTTCTGGGTCAGCAGGGCGCGCATCTGGTTTACGATGTCGTCCACCTCTTTGTCACAGGAAGTCTCCATGGCTTTCAGCTCACTGGCCTTGCCCATCACGATGGCGATTTTGCGGCTCTTGGTCTGCTTGGCAGCAGGCAGAGCCTTGTACTCTGCCGTGGCCGACTGGATGGTGTTGTTCAGGCTGCTCTCGGCCCGGGCCTTGACGGCGTAGAGCTGGTTGATGAGAGCCTGCAGCTGCTGCTCATACTCCGGCAGGGCAGTGGTGCTCCCCGTGCCGGGGTCAGCAGCCTCGGCGCGCTGCTGGGTCAGCTGCTCCAGCGTGGTGCTGCCGGAGACGAGTTCCTGCAGCTCGGAGGAGGTCAGGCTGCCCAGCACCTCGGTCTGCTGGCTGGCAGAGGGAGTCCCGGCGGAAGTGTCCTGCTGGGCGGTGCTCTGGGCAGGCTGCGTGGTCTGGGTGCTGCCCGATGCGGCGGAGCCGTCAGCCGTCTCGGAGCAGGCGGTTAGAGTCAGTGCCAGCACAGCGGTCAGTGCCAGCACGCAAAAACGATTGTTCTGTTTCATAAAACCCCTCGTAAGATCATATCCGATAAAATGGAAGCGATTGCCCGTTTACTGTACCACGTTTCACTGCCCTTGACAAGAGACGATTTTTTTACGCTGTGGACCTGTATGCACCGCTTGCGCATTCCCCATCTCTGTGGTATGATAAAAGCAGAAATCAGGCTCTGATCCCGCCGCGGGGCGGGCCGCTGCCCGGTGTGCTTCCGGACAGCGATTTGTTTGGTTCGCTGGTTAGCTTCTGCTAACAAAATGCCTAAATTTAAGCCGCTGCCTTTGTGCAATCTGCAAAAGCTGCGGCAGAGGCAAAAAATTCTTGGAGGTTTTCTCAGATGATCGAGACGATTTTAAAAGTAGATGGCATGATGTGCGGCATGTGCGAGAGCCACGTCAATGAGACGGTCCGCAAGACGGCGGATGTCAAAAAGGTGACCTCTTCCCACACCAAGGGCGAGACGGTCATCCTCTCGGAGCAGGAGCTGGACATTGACGCCCTCAAGGCGGCCATTGCCGAGACAGGCTATACCGTCAAAGGTGCCCAGAGCCATCCCTATGAGAAAAAAGGTTTTTTGAACTCGTTGTTCCATAAATAACCATCTTTCATTGCAGGAGGTGCGTTTCCATGAGGATCTTAGTGTACGGTGCAGGCGTGCAGGGCTGTGAGCTGGCCCACCGGCTGGCACAAAACGAGAAAAACACGGTGACTCTGCTGGCGCGGGGCGAGTGGAAAGAGCGGATCGACCAGAAAGGCCTCACCATCCGCCACTGGGCCCAGCTCAAAACGACTGTGGACCGTGTGCCGACCATTGAAACGCTGGCCCCGGAGGAAAGCTATGACATCGTGTTTGTCACGGTGCAGGCAGGCCAGCTGCCGGAGATCCTGCCCGTCCTCAAGCAGAACAAGAGCGAGTTTTTTGTGTTTGTGGGCAACCAGCCCCATGCTCGCTCTGTCCTGCAGGCCATGCAGCGCCCGGCGGATAAGATCGCGTTCGGCTTCCAGAACAACGGCGGACGCCGGGAGAACGGCCAGGTCATCAGTGTCCACGCGGGCATTGGCATGACGGTAGGCGGCGCGACAGCGCCGCTGTCCGGTACATTCCGCCAGCGGCTGCAGGCGGCGTTTGCGGGCGTCAAGTACAAGCTGACGTTCTACAGCGATATGGACGAGTGGCTCAAGTGTCACCTGGCCCTGATCCTGCCCGTGTGCTATGTCTGCTACGCCTGCAATGGCGACCTGACCAAGGCCACCGCCGAGCAGCGCAAGCTCATGCTCGACGCGGCGTGGGAGGGCTGCATGATGCTCAAGGCGGCAGGCGTCCCGGTAAACGACGCGGAGAACACCAGCTACTACGAGGCCTGCACCCCCGGCCGCAAAAAGATGGACAGAATGATGCTGATGATGACGAAAACGCCGCTGGGCCGCCTGTGTGCCAGCGACCACGCCATGCATGCCGTGGAAGAGATGCACTACCACGATGAGGCGTTTGAGGCCATCCGTGCCACTACCCGGACGGCGATGCCTGCCTGGGACACCCTGCGCAATGAGATGCCCAGCTGGAAGACCTTGCTGCTGCGGTCAAAGCATCGCGTATAAAAACTCAGAACCACAAAAGGGCAGGCCGCGCGCCTGCCCTTTTTGAGCGTTGCGGAAAAACGGGGAAAGCTGTAAAATAAAAAGTTGATTCGTTTCCACGCGCTTGGCTGCACCCGCGTCGAAGAGGGCTGCCATTGCCAGACTGCCGAGAACACCACCCGGGAGGATCGTTCCATCAATCTCTTCCATCTTTCTTCACCAAATCTTAGCCAGCAAAAATTTCAAAAAGAACCCGCTTTATGTTAAAGTATAATCGATGTGGGCAGGAAAGTTCCGCTTGGAACGATGCAAAAAGCGAATGGTAAAAATTTTTTGCCAAAATGCCGAAAAATGAGCTGCCACTTTTGGCAAATTCACAAAATGTTTAACTTTTTGCATCGAAATTACTATTTTTAACGTGTAAAATAAAACCTGCGGATTGAATGTCCCACCCATTTGGTTTATAATATCCCCGTATGCGGGCCGGAGAATGTTTCTTCGGCTCCTCCCTGTTTTTTGCCCCTGCACGCATCGGGGCAGGGCAGGGGAGCACGATCCTTCAAGGAGGAAAAACAACTGTGAGAGTAGGTCTTGACATCGGCAGCACCACCATCAAGTGCGTGGTGCTGGATGAAAACGATGCGCTGGTGTATTCGACATACGAGCGACACTATAGTCATATTCTGGAAAAGGCGCAGGAACTGCTGCGCCGCATTGATACCGAGCAGCTGCACGGGCAGACCGCCCTGCTCAGCATCTCCGGCTCGGCAGGCATGGGCCTGGCCGACAGCTGCAAGGTGCCCTTTGTGCAGGAGGTCTTCTCCACCCGTGTGGCTGTCAAGCGGTTTGTCCCCCGGACGGACTGCGTGATCGAGCTGGGCGGCGAGGATGCAAAGATCCTGTTCCTGACCAACGGCACCGAGGTGCGGATGAACGGCAGCTGTGCCGGCGGCACGGGTGCGTTCATCGATCAGATGGCAACTTTGCTGAAAATGAGCGCCGATGAGATGAACAAAGCAGCCGAGCAGGCACAGCGTACTTATACCATCGCTTCCCGCTGCGGCGTGTTTGCCAAGAGCGACGTCCAGCCCCTCATTAACCAGGGGGCTCGGACGGAAGATATCGCGGCCAGCATCTATAAGGCAGTGGTCAACCAGACTATTGCCGGCCTGGCACAGGGCCGCCCCATCCAGGGCAACATCCTGTATCTGGGCGGACCGCTGACGTTCAGCACCGTGTTGCGCAAGAGCTTTGATGAAGCGCTGGGCGTAACGGGCACCTGCCCTGAGAACAGCCTGCTGTATGTGGCGCTGGGTGCCGCCCTTTACGCGGATAAGGCGTTCAACCTCTCGGAGGTGGCCAAGGCGCTGGATGAGTACGCCGCCACGGCAACCTATGCCAGCGAGCCGCCCCTCTTTGCCAACAAGGAAGAGTACGAGGCGTTCCATGCCCGGCACATGTCCCACAGCGTGCCCCGGGTGCCGTTCAGCGCCCAGTGCGGCCCGGTGCATATCGGCATCGACTCCGGCTCCACCACCGTCAAACTGGTGGTCGTGGACGAGAAGAGCCAGATCCTGTACACCAATTACCAGCCCAACCTCGGCAACCCGCTGCCTCTGATCCGGGAGCAGCTGCTCAAAATTTACAAGGAGCACCCGGGCCTGCAGGTGGCCAGTGTGACCACAACCGGCTATGGCGAGGAGCTGGTGAAAAACGCGTTCCGCTGTGATTACGGTCTGGTGGAAACGGTGGCCCACTTTACGGCCGCCAAATACTTTATGCCGGATGTCGATTTTATCATCGACATCGGCGGCCAGGATATGAAGTGCTTCAAAATCGAGGATGGTGCCATCAGCAACATCTTCCTGAACGAAGCCTGTTCTTCCGGCTGCGGCAGCTTTTTGCAGACCTTTGCCCAGGCGCTGGGGTATGACGTCAAGGAGTTTGCCGCTCTCGGCCTGTTTGCAGACCGCCCCGTGGATCTGGGCAGCCGCTGCACCGTGTTTATGAACAGCTCGGTCAAGCAGGCCCAGAAAGATGGTGCATCCATCCAGAACATTTCGGCCGGTCTGTCCATCAGCGTGGTCAAAAACGCGCTGTACAAGGTCATCCGCGCTTCCAGCCCCGAGGAGCTGGGCCGGAAGATCGTGGTGCAGGGCGGTACGTTCTATAACGAAGCCGTCCTCCGTGCCTTTGAAAAAGAAATGGGCGTCGAGGTCATCCGCCCCGACATCGCGGGCCTGATGGGCGCTTACGGTGCGGCACTGTTCGGTCTGCGCCAGAGCAAAAAGAACGGCAAAACGGTCTCCGATATGATGAGCCAGGCCGAGCTCAAGAACTTTGACCAGAAAGTGGTCAGCGTCAAGTGCGGCGGCTGCGGCAACCACTGCCAGCTCACCGTCAATACCTTTGCCGATGGCCGCAAATTCATCTCTGGCAACCGCTGCGATAAGCCGGTGACAGGCAAGAGTGAGGACAACAGCCTCAACCTTTACGCCTATAAGCAGCAGCTTCTGGCCAGCTACAAGCCGGTACCCGGCAAGCGCGGCTCCATCGGCATCCCGCTCTGCCTGGGCTTCTATGAGCTGCTGCCGTTCTGGTACGCGTTCTGGACCAAGCTTGGCTTTGCCGTCCACACCAGCCCGGTGTCCAGCCGCGGCCTCTATCTGGCCGGTCAGGCGACCATCCCCAGCGATACGGCCTGCTTCCCGGCCAAGCTCAGCCACGGCCACATCAAGGCCCTGAGCCAGATGCAGCTGGATGCCATCTTCTACCCCTGCCTGACCTACAATATCGATGAGGGGCTGGGGGATAACCATTATAACTGCCCCGTGGTGGCTTACTACCCCGAGGTTCTGGCAGGCAACTGCCCGGAGCTGGAGGGCAAGAAGTTCATTTACGATTACGTTGGCATCCATCGCCCGAAAGACTTCGTCCACAAGATGGCGAAAAATGTTCTGCCCAAGTACTTCGGCGGCATCTCGGAGAAAGAGGTGCAGGAGGCAGCCGATGCAGCCTACGCCGAGTACGAGGCCCACATGGCAAAAATTCGGGTCAAGGGCAGCGAGATCATTGACGAAGCCCGCCGTCAGGGCAAACGGATCATCGTGCTGGCGGGCCGCCCGTATCATGTGGACCCGGAGGTCAACCACGGCATCGACCACCTCATCACCCGCCACGGCGCGGCAGTGGTCACCGAGGACAGCATTTCCAACCGGGTGGAGAAATTCCCCACCAGCGTCCTGAACCAGTGGACCTACCACAGCCGCCTGTATGCAGCGGCCAAGTACTGCACCACCCAGAAAGACATGGATCTGGTGCAGCTGGTTTCGTTCGGCTGCGGCGTGGACGCCATTACCACCGACGAGACCCGCGAGATCCTGCAGGAGGGCGGCAAGCTCTATACCCAGCTCAAGATCGATGAGATCACCAACCTTGGCGCGGTCAACATCCGCCTGCGCAGCCTGTTTGCTGCTCTGGATGAGCGCGATGAGGACAGGAGATAACCTATGGAATATCAATATCCAAAATTTACCCCGGAGATGAAGAAGACCCATACCATCCTCATCCCCAACATGGCCGTCACCCAGTTCCGGCTGCTGAAATATGCACTGGAATACGATGGCTACAAGTGCGAGATCCTGGGCAACTGCGGCAGCGCCGTGGCACAGCTGGGCCTGAAGTACGTCCACAACGATACCTGCTACCCGGCGCTGCTGGTCATCGGCCAGTTCCTGGATGCCCTGAACAGCGGCAAATATGATCTCGAACACACGGCCCTGCTCATCACCCAGACGGGCGGTGGCTGCCGTGCTTCCAACTACATCCACCTGCTGCGCAAGGCACTGGTCAAAGCAGGCTACCCGGAGATCCCGGTGGCCAGCCTGAACTTCTCGGGTCTGGAAAAAGACAGCGGCTTCCAGATGACTCTGCCGCTGGCCCGCCGCGCGCTGGCCTGCATCTTCTATGGCGATATGCTCTGCGCCCTGCGCAACCAGACCGCCCCCTATGAGAACGAAAAGGGGAGTGCGGACAAGCTGGTGGACAAGTGGGTGGAGCGTCTGGGCCGTGTCCTGCTGGCCGGCAAGGGCTTTACCGCCAAGGAGATGAAGCACACGTTCCCGCTCATCGCCCGCGAGTTTGCGGCCATCCCGGTTACCCGGGTGCCCAAGGTCAAGGTGGGCGTGGTCGGTGAAATTTACGTCAAGTACAGCCCGCTGGGCAACAACGACCTGCAGAAGTTCCTGGAGAGCCAGGACTGCGAGGTCAACTTCCCGGGCCTGATGGGCTTTGTGCAGTATTGTGCCTTTAACATGGGCGAAGATCATGTCCTGTACGGCGGAAAACTGGGCACCAAAGTGGTCATTGACCAGTTCCTCAATTATCTGGACAGCATTGAGCGCTCCATGCTCAAAGCCACGGCAGACGCCGGTTTCTACGCTCCCGGCCCCTTTAAGGAGCTGGTGGAAAAGCCCAAGGGCGTTATCTCCCTCGGTGCCAAGATGGGCGAGGGCTGGCTGCTGACGGCGGAAATGATCGAGCTGGTGCAGGGCGGTTACGGCAACATCGTCTGTGCCCAGCCGTTCGGCTGCCTGCCCAACCACATTGTGGGCAAGGGCATGGTCAACAAGATCCGCGCCCTGTATCCTGCTTCCAACATCACCCCCATTGATTACGACCCCAGCGCCACCAAGGTCAACCAGGAAAACCGCATCAAGCTGATGCTGGCCGTGGCGAAGGAGCGGCTCAACAATCCGGTACAGGAGCCCGTCAAGCCCCTGACGGCGGAGGAGCTGGCAGGCGGCGCGCCCCGGCTGAGCCACGAGACGGCAAACGTCTGAGAAAGAGAGAGTACCAAAAGAGCAAAGCCGCCCGGCGTAAAAACCGGGCGGCTTTTGTAGTGTCAGAATCAGGCGATTACTGGAAATACGGATGCTGGCAGGGTGCAGGCTCCGGACCGCAGTAGAGGCCGTAGGCGTCGCAGATCCAGTAAGTGTCCCCCACAGGCACACGGCACCACTGGTGGCTGTACTGGTTCTCGTTGACATGCTCGTAGGAGATGCCCAGCACGTTCAGGCAGAGCCCGGTGGCACGGGTGCAGCCGGCACAGGAGGCAGAGCCCAGCACAAAATAGCCATAGGGATCATTGTAGTGGTCGGCGTCCATGGAGTAGCTCATGCCGCTGTCAAACCGTTCCCGCAGGGCCGCGGCAATGTAGGTCAGCTGCTCTTCGCGGCTACTGAGAGCTACGGGCAGCACCAGATTAACGGCTTCCTGATAGGCGGCCTGGTACTGCTCATCGGTCATCTTCTTTTTCAGGCTCTTGTAATTGGCTAGATCCTTGAGGGGGACAGGGGACCATACCAGCGCGATCTGTTCATTCGTCAGTTTCAGGCTATCACCGGCCTTCCCCCGGGCCGAGGGCTTGCGGTCCTCCGCCTGGCCGCTGGAAAGGTAATGCCGGAGCAGGGAGGCCTCGTCGGTGCCGCAGGCGGCCGCAACGTCCGGGTTGGCTTCAGCGTAGTAGGCCGCATCAAAAGCAGAGGCCGCACAGGCTCCCACGCCCAGCTGGGCGGCCAGCAGCAGGGAAAGCCCCAACACCGCCGCGCGGCGGAAATGAGAAGAAAGCTTCATAAAAATTCCTCCTTTGCAAAATACCGCAAAATAAGCTTCTGAGCTCAGTATACCACAAAAATGGCAAACGAAAAAGCCCGTTTTCCTGTGTCGGCAGGAAAACGGGCTTTGCTGATTGCTGATTATTTTGAAAGGGTTGGTTGATTTTTTAAATCAAAGATTAGTCGCTGACGTAGGGCATCAGAGCAACGTGACGAGCACGCTTGATAGCCACGGTCAGTGCGCGCTGATGATAAGCGCAAGTGCCGGTAACACGGCGGGGAATGATCTTTGCACGCTCAGAAACGTACTTACGCAGACGGGGCACGTCCTTGTAATCGATGGTGTCGATGCGATCGACACAGAAGCTGCAAACCTTCTTGCGGCCGCGGCGGATGGGGCGTGCGGGGCGAGAGCCTTCGGTTCTTTCAAAAGCCATTGCTTATTACCTCCTGTTGGATTTTTTACGGTAGACCGTTTTGTGTGTTAGAACGGCAGGTCATCGCTGTCATCAATCACAGCGAAATCATCTGCACTGCCGGACGAGTAGCTGGGAGCAGCCTCCACAGCAGCCGGACGGGCAGGGGCCTGGTTCTGATAGGACGGAGCAGCGTTCTGATAGCTACCGCCGCCTTGATTGTTGCTCTTGGGGCCTGCAAAGCTGATGTTGTTGGCAACGACCTCCACAGCGGTACGGTTGTTTCCGTTCTTATCCTGATACTGGCGGGTCTGCAGAGAGCCTTCAATGGCAATCAGACTGCCTTTCTGGAAATACTTGGAGACAAACTCGGCCTGCTGACGCCATGCGACGATGTCGATAAAATCGGCCTGACGCTGTTCACCCTGGCGGGCGAAGTTGCGGTCACATGCAATGCGGAAGCTGACCACATTGATACCACTCTGGGTGGTGCGGAGCTCAGGGTCGGCCACAAGGCGGCCCATGATGGCAACAACATTCAACATAATACGGACTCCTTTTTGGTCACGAAAAGATTACTCCTCGTGGGCAACGATCAGGCTGCGCATAACGCCTTCAGTGATCTTGTACACACGGTCCAGCTCAGCGGGGAAGCTGGGCTCGCTGGTGAAGTTGATCACGGTGTAGACGCCTTCCTCCTCGTCGTTGATGGGGTAGGCCAGACGGCGCTTGCCCCACTCGTCGATGGAATCGATCGTACCGTTAGCCTCGATCAGGGACTTGAACTTACCGACCAGAGCGGAAGTTGCCTCCTCGTCGAGAGCGGCGCTGGTAATCAGCATGGTTTCGTACTTTGCCATTTTGTAGCACCTCCTTTTGGACTTGAGGGCCTCAGGGTCCTGAGGCCAAGGGTACACGGAGCGCGGCATCGCGCTCCGTGCGGCGTGTCTGTTCAGACAGCAATTTATTATAGCAAGTACGGACGGAATTGTCAAGCGTTTTGTATCATAATTTTGCATAAAAATAGGGAAACCTGCGCGATGCAATTTTTGGCTGCCTTTTTGCCGGATTTTTTGAAATTTGTTTTGATTTTAACAAACAAAAGCGCTATAATAAGGAATCAGCAGGGCAGGGAGGAGTGGTGCTCCACCGGCGCGCGGCCGGGCTGCCCTGCCAGAGTAAAAGTGTGTGAAAGAAGGTTCAATCCATGTATTCTGTCTTCCGGAACCTCGCCATCATCATGATCAGCGCCAAGTTTTTCGGGCTGGTGGCCCGCAAATGCAAAGCGCCGCAGGTGGTAGGCGAGATCATCGCGGGCCTGCTCATCGGGCCCTGTCTGCTCAACCTGGTGCACACCAGCGATACCATTGAGATCTTTGCGGAGATCGGCGTGGTGCTGCTGATGTTCACCACGGGCCTTGGCACCAATTTGAAAGAGCTGCTGCGGGCCGGCCCCATTGCGACCCTCATCGCCTGTGTGGGCGTGGCGGTCCCGTTGGGCGGCGGTACGCTGCTGTACAGCCTGTTCTACGGTTTTTCTGCCGTGGGCAGCCCGGAGTTCTATAAGGCACTCTTTATCGGTACCATCATGACAGCCACCAGCGTGTCCATCACAGTGGCCACCCTGCAGGAGCTGGGCCATTTGAAGAGCTTTCTCGGGACCACCATCGTCAGTGCCGCTGTCATTGATGATGTCATCGGCATCGTGGTGCTGACCTGTGTGCTGGGGGCCAGCTCCGGCACGGGCACAGGCCTTGGCAAGGTGCTGCTGAACACGGTGCTTTTCTTTGTGGCAGCCATCATCATTGGTGTGGTGTGTCACCGTGCCATGAAGTGGTTGGACAACCGCAACCCCCACACCCAGCGTATCACCATCGTCAGCATGGCGTTCTGCTTTGCGATGGCCTATATTGCGGAGCAGTATTTCGGCATCGCGGATATCACGGGCGCGTACATTGCAGGCATCGTGCTCTGCTCCATTCAGGATGCCCCCTATGTGGAGCGCCGGGTGGATATCAGCAACTACACGCTGTTTGCGCCAGTCTTCTTCGCCAGTATCGGCCTGAAGACCGATATCAGCGGCCTGACGGCAGAAATCCTGCTGTTCAGCGTCTGCTTTGTGGTCATCGCCCTCATCACCAAGATCATCGGCTGCGGTCTGGCCGCAAAGCTCTGCCGTTTCAGCTGGGGCGATTCCCTCAAGGTGGGTGTCGGCATGATGACCCGCGGCGAGGTGGCCCTGATCGTGGCCCAGAAAGGCCTGGAGGTCGGCGTGGTGGACCCGGTCTATTTCACTGCCGTCATCCTGCTCATCGTGGTCTCCTCGGTCCTGACGCCGCTGGTGCTCAAGGCCCTCTTTACCAAAATGCCCCCGCAGCCCCACCCGAGCCAGGCATAACAGAAGCATAAGAAGCATAAGAAAAAATCCTCCGACCCGTGTCGGAGGATTTTTTTGATATCAGAAATTTTACAGCGTCTTGCAGAACTCTTTCAGGTAAGCGCGGAATGCCTCGCCGATCTCCGGGTGCTGCAGGGCCAGCTCTACCTGAGCCTCCACGACCTTGAGCTTGTTGCCCATGTCGTAGTGCTTACCGGTGAACTCCACTGCCGTCATGCCGCCGTGGTTGCGGGCGTACTCGGCCATGGCGTCGGTCAGCTGGATCTCGCCGCCGGCACCGGGCTTGGTATGGGCGAGGATGTCATAAATCTCCGGGGTGAGCAGCACGCGGCCCAGGATGGAGTAGTTGCTGAACTCCTGGCCCTTTTTGGGCTTCTCGATCATGTCATCCACAAAGAAGTAGTTGTCGTGAATGGGGGTGGTCTTCAGGCTGCAGTAGCGGCTCACATCGGCCCAGGGCACCGCGCTGACACCGGCACAGGGGCGGCCAAACTCTTCGTAAGCACGGATGAGCTGGGCGCAGACCGGGTCTTCGCCCCAGATGACGTCGTCGCCGTAGATGACCACGAACGGATCATCGCCCGTAAAGGCTTTGGCGACGCTGACAGCGTGGCCGAGGCCGAGAGTCTGCTTCTGGCGGACAAAGTAGATGTTGGCCATGTTGGCAATGCCAAGGCACTCTTCCAGCATCTTCTCCTTGCCAGGAGCGGCCAGCTTTTCCTCCAGCTCAGGGCTGCGGTCAAAGTGGTCTTCAATGATGCTCTGGTTGCGGCCCAGGATGATCAGAATATCGGTGATGCCAGAACGCACGGCTTCCTCCACCAGATACTGGATGGCAGGCTTGTCCACGATGGGGAGCATCCCCTTGGGCATTGCCTTGGTGGCGGGGAGCACGCGTGTGCCCAGACCCGCAGCCGGGATGACGGCTTTCGTGACTTTTTTCATGATTTGGACTCCTTCACAATTCTCTATAATGCGCAGCTGAGATCTCAGCCGGAAACGATGTCAAGCAGGGCCTGCATATTGGGCCCAAGCAACAGGGTGAAAGCGCTGCCCAGAACGAAGAGCAGAGCCAGGCTGCCAAACACGGCGGCCAGGCTGGTGCCGCCCTGTGCGCTAAGAACGGCCCGACGCTGCTCGGCATCCGGAAACTCGTTCTGGATGCGGCGGATGCGGGCGGCCGCGCTCTTGCGGTAGAGCCATTTGCCGTACATGCCCCGCAGCACCATCAGCAGAAAGCCCAGGAACGAGCACACCCGCGAGAGCATCAGCAAAGCTGAATTGCTCAGGCCGGGGGAGAGGCTGCTGCCGGTGATCTGCAGCATATCAATAAAGTAAGGGGCTGAGAGCAGCAGCTCGGCAAACAGGAAACCAAAGGCGGGCTTCCATGCCTTGCGGTAGAAGAAATAGAACGGGCCGAACAGCAGGGCGGAAAAGCTCATGGCGATCTTGCTGTGGGTCAGCTCCATCCGGCTGTAGGTCGTCATGTAAGACGGAGCCGAGCGGCCGATGTAGGCATTCCAGTCCTTGCAGGAGATGCCGTCCATCTGCTCTTCCTTGCCAAAGGCGGCCTGATAAGCCTCCTTGAGCGGGTCGGGCACATTGCCCTCCTCAAACTGGCGGTAGAAGCTGGCATAATCAAAATTCTGCTCTTCTTCCGCGCGGTCATTGGGCTGCTCCGCACCCTCCGGGGGCAGCTTGGCCCCGCAGCAGCGGCAGTGTTCTTCGCTGCGCAGGGTGCGCTCGCCACAGCTGGGGCAGGTGCGCAGCTCATTTTCCTGGTACGGGAATTTCCATTCGTACCCTGCTGCGTGGGCCGGGCTGTGGATGCAGCGGCCCAGTTTCTCGTAACAGGTGCGGTGATAAGGCGCGCCGCAGTCGGGGCAGACAACGATGTCGTCCCGGAGGGTGAGCGGTTGGCCGCAGCCCTCACACGGGCAGCCATAATATTTCGGCATAAGTTCCTCCCATAAAATAAGGTAGTTGCTGTTATTATACTCCCCCAAAAGGGAAAAGAAAAGGTGAAAATCTTCAAATTTCCAGCATGATAGTAAATTTTCCCCTTTACTTTACCATGAATTCTCGGTATACTAATGAAGTATCTGTGTATAAACTGTATCTTTTACCGGTTTCAATATATAGGAGAGGACTAGACCATGATTACCACTGACGAACTGAAAGTGCAGCTGGCCGATTACGGTACCGCTGTCAAGGATCTGGAAGAGGCTCTGGCCATTGATGCTTCCCGCAAGCGTGTGCAGGAGCTGGAGCATACCATGTCCCGCCCCGGCTTTTACGATGACGCCGAGCTGAGCAAAAAGGTGTTTGACGAAGTTGGCGACCTGAAAGGCAAGCTGAATCGCTTTGAAAAACTGCAGGGCCTGTACGACGACGCCGAGACCATGCTGGTGATGCTGGACGAGGAGTACGACCCCGAGATGGTGCCCGAGGCGGAGGAAGCTGTCAATGCCGTGGGCAAGGCTGTGGACGAGCTGCAGCTGATGACCATGCTGAACGGCGAGTATGACCACAGCAACGCCATCCTGACGTTCCACGCCGGTACCGGCGGCACCGAGGCACAGGACTGGGCCGAGATGCTCTACCGTATGTACAACAAGTGGGCCGCTGCCCATGGCATGAGCGTGGAAGTACTGGACTATCAGGATGGCGACGAGGCCGGCATGAAGAGCGCTTCCATGATGGTCAAGGGCGCAAACGCCTACGGCCTGCTCAAGAGCGAGAACGGCGTCCACCGTCTTGTGCGCGTCTCTCCGTTTGACGCCAACGCCCGCCGCCAGACCAGCTTCGCCTCGCTGGAAGTGATGCCTGAGCTGGACAACACCATCCAGGTGGACATCCGCCCCGAGGACATTGAGATGCAGGTCTACCGCTCCTCTGGTGCCGGCGGCCAGCACATCAACAAGACTTCTTCCGCGGTCCGTCTGATCCACAAGCCCACCGGCGTCGTGGTCAGCTGCCAGACCCAGCGCAGCCAGTTCCAGAACCGTGACTACGCGATGGAAATGCTGAAAGCGAAGCTGTATCAGATCGCAAAGCAGCAGCACATGGACAAGATCGAGGACATCAAGGGCGTCCAGAATGAGATCGCCTGGGGCCACCAGATCCGCAGCTATGTCTTCATGCCCTATACCATGGTCAAGGATCACCGCACCAACTACGAGACCGGCAACGTCGATGCCGTGATGGACGGCGACCTCGACGGCTTCATCTTCGCTTACCTGAAAGCCGCTTCCCGTGGCGAGCTGCAGGACACCTGATCATCCCTGTAAATCACAAAACCGCTCATGCGTTCTTCACACGAAGACTGCATGGGCGGTTTTTCTGCTGTTTATGATTCAGTGTCCCGCTTTGCTGGGAATCTCCTGCAACTCAAAACGGTACTCCTGCGGGCAATCCGGGTACTTTTCTTTCTCCACCTTGCTCAAAAACATCTCCAGCGGGCGGAGCCAGAGCCCGCCGTCACCGTAAAGCTTGCGGTAAATGACAAACGGGGCCCCGGTCTCGGAATCGTTGGCGACCCCCTCCACCAGATAATAGTCCCCTTTGAAGTGGCGGTATACCCGCCCGATCTGCAATTCACGCATGAGCAAAACTCCTTTAGGCTAGGTCTGCCAGAATATCCGGCCAGAGAGCTTCTTCCTGCCGCTGGGCCGCGAAGAAACAGTCCAGATACATTTTGTTGGCAGCGGCCAGAATGGTGCTGCGGAGGAGCCGTTTCTCGGTGGCGGCATCCACAGCGAGGTCCCGGATGGTATTGCGCGCCCCGAACACAAAGGGCAGGCAGTTTTCCATCTCGTCGCAGAAGTAGTTGTAGGCTTCCTCGGCGGTGCAGTGCGCGCGCTGCATCTGGAACAGCGCGTCGATGTTTTCCATCGAGAGCACAGTCTTGGAAACCACAATATACATGAGAGAAGCAAGCTGCTCCCGGGTATACTTCTTTTTGACGGGGTGGCCGATGATGCCTTTCTTCACATAGTTGCTCACCATGGAGGGGGTGAGCTCCACCCCGGGGAAATCCCGGAAATAGCCGTTGATAAACTGGACGGTCTGGTCCAGATACAGCCCCACCTGGGGCAGGTCACTGTACCGGGGCAGGGCAAAGCCTGCGGCACAGGCCGCAACGCGGCGGTTCAATTCCTGTTTCATGCTGTCAGTATAGCGCATTTTAAAATGAGGGTCAACGGGAAAACAAAAACTTTTTAAATAATTTTTGAAATCTGTTGACAGGTTTTTGAAAAACTGATATAGTGTTTTTACAACCAGAGAAAAACGCGGCAGACGTCCGCTTGTAAGATAGGGAGAATTGCTATGAAAACCAAGATCGTTGTGGACTCGGCTTCCAGCCTGTACGCATTGAAAGGTGTGGACTTTGCCTGCGTCCCGCTCAAGATCATCACTGACGATGCCGAATATCTGGACGATGGCACGCTGGATGCTGTGGGCATGGCCCGGACCCTGCGCACCTATAAGGGCAAAACGTCTACTTCCTGCCCCAATGTCAGCGATTGGCTGGCCGCCTATGAGGGGGCCGATGAGGTCTATGCCATCACCATCACGGGCACTCTCTCGGGCAGCTACAATGCCGCCCAGCTGGCGGCGGAGGAGTACCAGCAGGAGAACCCCGGCAAGCGGGTGTTCGTGCTGGACAGCCTTTCCACCGGCCCGGAGCAGTACCTGCTGGCGGAGCACCTGCAGAGCGAGCTTGCCGCCGGGCACGAGTTTGACGCCGTTTGTGAGGAGATGCTGCGCTACCACAAGCACACCCATCTGCTCTTTTCGTTGGAATCGCTGGCCAATCTGGCCCGCAATGGCCGGGTGAAGCCCGCCGTGGCCGCTGTGGCGCGGATGCTGGGCATCCGGGTCATCGGGCAGGCGAGCGAGATCGGCGAGCTGGATGTTCTCTGCAAGACCCGCGGGGAACACGGTGCTCTGGAGCGCATCGTGCTGGAGCTCAAGGACCACGGCTACAACGGCGGCAAGCTGCAGATCTCTCACTGCGACAACCCTGCGGCGGCCGAGCGCCTCAAGCACATGGTGCAGGCGGTCTTTGACGGGGCTCAGGTGACGGTGACGCCCTGCGGCGGCCTGTGCAGCTACTATGCAGAGCTGGGCGGCCTGCTGGTGGGCTATGAGGACGGCGAAGCCTGAGCTTGATAAAACCGGAAAAACGCGCTATACTATCTTCAATCCAGAGAAACTGACCGGGGAGAGAGGTGGCGCGGATGTTCTTTCGACTGCCAATCGTAAAATTTTTCAGCAGACTTCTCAACAGGGCTACCATTACGGTGGCCCTTGTTCTGTTGCAGGTGGGCTGGCTGCTCTGGGCGTTCAGCTACCTGACCACAGGCCGGATATGGGTCAATGCGGCACTCCGGCTGCTCAGTCTGTTCATCGTGCTGTATCTGGTCCGCAAGGATGAGGACAGCTCTTATAAGATCATCTGGATCGTTCTGATCGGTCTGCTGCCGCTGCTGGGCGGAGCCCTGTATCTGGTGTTTGGCAACAAAGCACCCTCCAAAGGGATGCGCCGCCGGATGCAGAGCGTGGAGAAAGCCCACACGGGAGATCTGGCCCAGCAGCCCGGGCCGGCGCGGCAGCTGGCGGGGGATCATTTTTCTGGCCTGAGCCGCTATGTGGCCCGGTACGGTCCGTTCCCGGTATGGGATAAGACACAGGCGCGGTACTTTCCCTGCGGAGAGGCCATGTACCCGAAGCTGCTGGCCGATCTGGAAAAAGCCGAGAAATTCATCTTTCTGGAATACTTCATTGTCCGCTCCGGCAAAATGTGGAGTGGCGTGGAAGAGATTTTGATGCGCAAGGCCGCGCAGGGGGTGGATGTCCGCCTGATCTACGATGATTTTGGCAGTCTTCTGGGCCTGCCCAAGGATTTTGTGGTCCGGATGGAGCGGCATCACATCCGCTGCATCCCGTTCAACCCGGTGGTGCCGCTGGTCTCCGTGGTGATGAACCACCGGGATCACCGCAAGATCGTGGTGGTGGATGGCAGTGTGGCCTACACGGGCGGCGTCAACCTGGCGGATGAATATATCAACGCGGAAAAACGCTTTGGCTACTGGAAAGATGCCGCCATCCGGCTGGAAGGAGCCGCCGCCTGGAATTTTACGGTCACATTCCTCAACGTCTGGAACGCGTTCCGCCCCAGTGAGACGGATTATACCCCCTTTGCCCCAACGCCGGAGCAGCTGCCCGAGACTTCGGACGGGCTGGTGCAGCCCTACGCGGACAGCCCGCTGGACGAGGAAAACGTGGCGGAGACGGTTTACCTGAACATTCTGGCCCAGGCCAAGCGCTATGTTTATCTCTATACGCCCTACTTCTCCGTGGGGCAGGAGCTGCTGGGGGCCATGAAAGGCGCGGCCAAGCGGGGCGTGGACGTCCGGCTCATCCTGCCCGGCATCCCGGACAAAAAGCTGGTCTTCCGGCTGACCCGCTCCTATTATGTGCCTCTCCTCCGGGCCGGGGTGAAAATATACGAGTACACGCCCGGTTTCCTCCACGCCAAGTGCTATGTCAGTGACGACCATGTGGCCGTGGTGGGCAGCATCAATATGGATTACCGCAGTTTGTTCCTCCACTTTGAGTGCGGCACCCTGCTTTACCGCAACAGCCAGATCCTGGCCCTGCGGGACGATGCCCTCAACACCCTGCGCAAATGCCGGGAAGTGCAGCTCTCGGACTGCCGCACCAACCTGCTGGGCACCCTGCTGGACAGTGTGCTCCGCCTGCTCAGCCCCCTGATGTGATTCGGTTGGATTCTGAACCATGAATATTCTTGGGAGCCTCCGGGTAAACTTTCCCCAAAAGCCTCCGCCTGATCAGGGCGGATGGAAAGGGGAGCGTAACAAATGAAACTGAAACACACGGCGCTTTGGAGCGGAGTGGTGGCAGCGGCGCTGCTGCTGACGGCCTGCGGCAAATCGAATTCCGGCTCCGGCAGTATGAGCTCGTCCGGCATGAGCAGCAGCACCGCCAGCACGGCTCAAAATGGGGCCTGGAAAACCGGCCTGGGAGTCCTGACCGAGACAACGGACGACCACCGCACAGGCAAGATCAACCTTGTGGCGGCGGCTGTCCTGCTGGACGGTGAGGGGAAGATCATCGACGTGACCTTTGATGAGCTGGAGAGCACCATCTCTGCCGATGGCAGCGGGGTGCTCTCTATGCCTACGGATTACCGCACCAAGCGCCAGAAAGGGGACGATTACCCGCTGGCGGCGGCCTCCGGCATCAAAAAAGGGTGGACGGAGCAGGCGGATGCCTTTGCCGACTACCTCAAAGGGATGACAGCCGAAAAAGTTGCCAAGCTGGAGACGGAGGAAGACGGGAAGCCCAAGGATGCCGACCTGCTTTCCAGCTGCACCATTGCCATTGACGGTTACCGGGACGCCGTTGCGAAGGCCTGCGCCAACGCCGAGGCGCTGGGTGCCGCCAAAGGCGACCGGGTCTCGCTGGGGATTGAGGCAGCCAACGCTTCTTCGGACGTGACGGCCACCGATGACAAAGATGTCAACGCGCAGGTGGATGTGACGATCGTGGCCCTGACCACCGATTCCGATGGCCGGGTGACCAGTGCCATCGGGGATATGGCGGAGCCCGCCCTGACCGTGATGTCGGACGGCAATGTCATGGCTCCGGACGCCGTGAAAACCAAGCTGGAGCAGGGCGACAGCTACGGGATGCGGGGTGCTTCTTCTCTGGGCAAGGAGTGGTACGAGCACAGCGAGGGCTTCTGCTCTTACCTCAAGGGAAAGACCGCTGCAGAGATCGCAAAGCTCCCGGCGGAGGACTCGGATGCGGACCTGGCTGCCCTGTGCACCATTGATGTGACCGATCTGCAAAAAGCCGCCGCCAAAGCGCTGGAAGAAGCAAAATAAAGGATGATTTTTGAAGCCGCTCTGCAAAGGGCGGCTTTTTGCGATGTTTTGGAGGAAACTTTGGCAGAATGCTCGAAGTTGCGGCGTGCACTTTGGATAGAATGTCAGCCAAAGAAATGGGATATCGCATATGCCCGCCAGCACGGCATCAAAGTGCTGGCCAACATGGAGGCGGCGCTGGCAGAGTAACCCCGCGGTTCTTGTGCAGATTCACCGCCATAAGGGCGGAATGACCCTCTCAAACCGTCAAACTGCGAAAAAACGCGTTTGCCTCTTGCAAAACGGAGGCAAACGCGTTATTCTATAGTCACAGTTTAACAATTTAGCATGGTAAAGCGGTGAAACGAAGCCGCCCGCCCCGATCGGTACGGGGCTGGTGCCATGGGACCATGAGAGGGGAATATCTTATGAAACGAATCGTATCTGCATTTCTGGCCGGTGCCATGGCACTGAGCCTGGCTGCCTGTGGTGGTGCTTCCAGCACGGCTGCTTCTTCCACGGCTTCCAGCGCGGCGGCTGGTTCTGCCGCTGCTTCCGCTGTCTCGGACGCGGACAGCGACCTGGCCTACATCCAGTCCAACGGCAAGATGGTCATTGGCTACACCGTGTATGAGCCCATGAACTACACCGATGCTGACGGCAACTTTACGGGCTTTGACACCGAGCTGGCAACCGCCGTCTGCGAGAAGCTGGGCGTGGAGCCGGAGTTCGTGGAGATCAACTGGGACACCAAGGAGACCGAGCTGGCCGCCAAGAGCATCGACTGCATCTGGAACGGCCTGACCCTGACGGATGACCGTGAGGAGAACATGGCCTGCACCAAGCCCTACGTCAAGAACGCACAGGTCGTTGTGGTCAAGGATGGCACCGAGTACACCTCCACCGCGGACCTCGTGGGCAAGACCGTGGTCGCCGAGGCCGGTTCCGCCGGTGAGACCACCATCCAGGAGGACGAGAACCTGGCACAGGCCGATTACGTTTCCAAGAGCGTCCAGACGGACTGCCTGATGGAAGTCGCCGCCGGCACCGCCGACGCTGCTGTGCTGGACCTGACCCTGGCTTCGGCCATGATCGGCGAGGGCACCGATTACGCCAACCTGAAAATGGTGGACGAGCTGAACGTGGAAGAGTACGGCGTGGCATTCCGCAAGGGCAGCGATGTGGCCGCCGCTGTGGACACCGCCTTTGATGAGCTCAAGGCCGATGGCACCATGGGCGCTCTGGCCGAGAAATATGGTCTGACTCTGGCGGAGTAAAAACCGAACGTACGTTTGAATTGATGGGTGTGTATTTGTGGCTGTGATTCTTGAGCGCCTTTCCGGCGCGTTTCTGCTCAACTGTGAGCTCTTTTTCTGGACACTGGTGTTCTCTCTTCCGCTGGGGCTGGTGGTGGCGTTTGGCTCCATGAGCCGCTGCGCCCCCCTGCGCGGCGCGGTCAAGACGTTCGTCTGGATCATCCGCGGCACCCCGCTGATGCTTCAGATCATCGTCATCTATTTAGGCCCGGGCCTGATGGGCTTCAATAACCCCTGGCCCTCCGGCTCCAATGGCCGTCTGGTGGCGGCGGTGGTGGCTTTTGCCATCAACTACGCCTGCTACTTCTCGGAGATCTACCGCGGCGGCATCGAGGCGGTGCCCAAGGGCCAGACGGAGGCCGGGCAGGTGCTGGGCATGACCAAGACCCAGATCTTCTTCAAGGTCACACTGTTGCAGGTGGTCAAGCGCATCCTGCCTCCCATGGGCAATGAGATCATTACCCTGGTCAAGGATACCTCGCTGGCCAACACCATTGCAAACAAAGAGATCATCATGATGGCAAAGGAATACAGCGCAAAGGGCCTCATCTGGCCGCTGTTTTCCACCGCGATCTTCTTCCTCGTCTTTGTGGGAGCCCTCACGCTCCTGCTCAACTGGGCCGAGAAGAAGATGGACTATTTCCGCTGCTGAGGAGGGCGAAACATTATGGCATTACTCGAAGCCTCCGGCATCGGGAAAAATTTTGAGGACACCAAGGTCCTCAAGGACATTTCACTGACTTTGGAAAAAGGCGAGGCGCTGGCGATCATTGGTTCCTCCGGTTCTGGCAAAACCACGCTGCTGCGCTGCCTCAACTTTCTGGAGCGGCCGGATACCGGCGTCATCAAGGTCAACGGTGAGACCATGTGGGATGCCGCCGACCCCGCCACCCAGCGGGAGAGCGAGATCCGCAAAAAGCGGCTCCACTTTGGCCTCGTGTTCCAGAATTTTAACCTCTTCCCGCAGTACACGGCCCTGCAGAATGTAATGCTGGCCGGGGAGCTGCTGGCAAAGGAGCGGCCGGATTATAAGGCCAACAAAAAGGCCATCCACGCCGAGCTGGAAGCACAGGCCAGAGAGCTGCTGGCCCAGATGGGCCTCTCGGAGCGGGCAAACCACTACCCGCACCAGCTCTCCGGCGGCCAGCAGCAGCGCGTGGCCATTGCCCGCGCGCTGGCTCTCCACCCGGACATCCTCTGTTTTGACGAGCCCACTTCCGCGCTGGACCCGGAGCTGACCGGCGAAGTCCTCCGGGTGCTGCGAGACCTGGCCGATCGGAAGACCACGATGATCATCGTCACCCACGAGATGCACTTTGCCCGCGACGTGGCAGACCGCATCCTCTTTATGGATGGCGGCGTGGTGGTGGAAGAGGGCCCTGCCAAAGAGCTCATCGACCATCCCAAGGAGGAGCGCACCAAACAGTTCCTGGCACACTATTCCGAATAAAACGCATCAGAAAAGCCCGTTCCGTGAAAGCTTCGCGGAACGGGCTTTTTGTGTCATAGGGGAGGAAAATCAGCGCTTGTGGTACTTGCGGTCCTCTTCCTCATAAACTGGCTCACAGGTCAGGTACATGCCCAGCCGTTTGATGGTATCGGTGTCCACACTGGACAGGATGACGGTGGAGTGCATGTCGCAGCCTTTCAGCATGGAGAGCTGGCGCAGGGCCTTGGCGGCAGTCTCGTTCTCGGCAGCCGAGCTGGAAAGGGCAATCAGGATCTCGTCGGTATGCAGGCGGGGGTTCTTGCTGCCCAGATAATTGGTTTTCAGGGTCTGGATGGGCTCAATGGCGCGGCAGGAGACGAGGTCTTCTTCCTGGTCGATGCCAGCCAGCTTCTTGAGGGCATTCAGCAGGGCAGAGGAAGCAGCACCCAGCAGAGGGCCGGTCTTGCCGGTGACAACGGTACCGTCCGGCAGCTGGATGGCGGCAGCGGGAGCACCGCCGGTCTTCTCAGAGACAGCGTGAGACTGCTGCTCTACCGGGCGGCTGCCCACGGTGAGGCCTGCCTGATTGAGGAGCAGTTCCAGCTTGAACAGCTCACTGCTGGCGTTTCCGCTGACTTTCTGGTCGCACAGGGCCTTGAAGTAGCGGCGGACGATCTCATTGCGGGAAGCCTCGCGGCAGACAGCATCGTCCACAATGCAGTTGCCGGCCATGTTCACGCCCATGTCGGTGGGAGAGTGGTAGGGGCTCTTGCCCGCGATCAGCTCAAACATGGCGTTGACCACCGGGAAGATCTCAATGTCGCGGTTGTAGTTGACAGCGGTCTTGCCGTAGGCCTCCAGATGGAACGGGTCGATCATGTTCACATCGTTCAGGTCGGCGGTAGCGGCCTCGTAGGCCAGGTTGACCGGGTGTTTGAGGGGAATGTTCCAGATGGGGAACGTTTCAAACTTGGCGTAACCGGCCTTGACGCCTCGCTTGTACTCGTGGTACAGCTGGGACAGACAGGTGGCCATTTTGCCGCTGCCGGGGCCGGGGGCCGTGATGACCACCAGCGGGCGCTGGGTCTCGATGTACTCGTTCTTGCCGTAGCCCTCGTCGCTGACGATGCGGGCCACATCGTTGGGGTAGCCTGGGATTTTGTAGTGGCGGAACGTCCGGATGCCCAGCCCATTGAGCCGCTGCTCAAACTGCTCCACCTCGGGGGCGGCGGTGTACATGGTGATGCAGACACTACCCACAAACAGGCCAACGCCCTGGAACGCGTCGATGAGGCGGAGCACGTCCAGATCATAGGTGATGCCGTAATCACCGCGAACCTTGCTGCTGATGATGTCCTCCGCGCTGATGACGATGACGATCTCCGCCTGGTCTTTCAGCTGGAGCAGCATCTGCAGCTTGGAATCCGGCTGGAAGCCGGGCAGCACGCGGGAGGCGTGGTAGTCATCAAACAGCTTGCCGCCAAACTCCAGGTAGAGCTTGTTGTCAAACTGGGCAATGCGCTCCCGGATGTGCTGGGACTGCATGAGAAGATATTTATCGTTGTCAAAGCCTTTTTTCATTCGTTGACCCCTCTTCCTGTTTCAATAACACAATGTTAATAGTATACCACACCAATTACGGCTCTGCAATTGGATTCTGCGAGAAAATGACAAAAACCGCAGCCTGCCTGCATAAGACTGCAAGTGGACTGCGGTTTTGAAAATCGGTCAGACGCGCGGCACGGGGGAGGGGATGTTCTCCCGCTCACAGACGGTCTGGATGAATGCCCGTACCTGGGGCAGCTCCGCTTCCCGTCTGCGGTAGAGCAGGTAGGTGGAGCGGGTGAGCGGCGTGCCATCCGCAAAGAAGAGCGGCTCGGCAATGCCGTCAAAGTAGGAGAGGCAGATCTCCGGCACGATGCTCCAGCCCAGACCTGCCTTGACCATGGCCACGCAGGTGGAAAGGCCCTCCACATTCAGGATGCTGGAGGGCTCCAGCTTGTGCTCCATCAGCCAGCGGGCTTTCATGCTCTGGTGCTCGGGATTCGCGTCCCGGTCAATGTACCGCAGCTCTTTCAGCGGCGTGTCCGCATTGGTCTTGTTCCGGATGAGACAGACGGATTCCCGCTCCAGCAGGAGTTTGCCCTCGTCCCACTCGCACTCGCCCCGCATGATGGCAATGTGGGGGCGGCCGGTCTGCATCTGCCGTACGCACTCCCGGCTGTGCTCACTGTAGATCTGCAGCTTGACCTCCGGGTAGTGGGTGGTGTACTGCGCCAGCACTTCCGGCAGGCGGTAGGTGGAGTAATCAATGGAAGTAGCGATGCGCAGCGTACCGCTGACGATGCCGCGGCCTTTCTGCAGCCGCTCCCGCAGGTCCTCAAAATCCTTGGTGGTGTGCAGGAACGTCTCTCGTGCCGCCTCCCCGGCGGGTGTCAGGGTCACGCCGTGCTTGCTGCGCAGGAACAGGGTGGCACCCAGTTCGGACTCCAGGTTCTGCAGCCGCTTGCTCAGGGTAGGTTGTGCCAGATAGAGCTTCTCCGCCGTCCGGGTCAGGTTGCCCGTCTCGGCAAGGGTCAGGAAAATCTGCAGATCTTTTTCATCCATAGCATGTTCCATCCTTTTTTCGGTCTTTTTTTCAGTATACTGTTTTGTGGACGGATGTGCAAGCCCATGCCGCTCCATCTTACTGGTTGCTGCGGTAGTAGTTGATGAGGCAGCCGTCGGCAATGATCTGGCGCTCAGGCTCGGTCAGGGCACCCGTGGAGACCGGGAACTCAGTGACCGTGCCGTCTGCCTTGACGACGTAAGCGGAGAAGCTGGCCTTATTTTCCAGTACAGCCTGCCGCAGGCCGGGGATGAAGATGTAATCGCCCAGAGCAAAGACTTCCGGGTTTTCCACCAGGAACGGGGTCATGCCCCAGTTGATGCAGTTGGAGCGGTAACGCTTGGTGGCGTACTGCTTGGCAAAGTTGGCGGCAGCGCCCATCACGCGCTGACAGGAGGCGGCCTGCTCACGGGCAGAACCGTCGCCGGGCATATTGGCGAAGATGGTGGAGCCGATGTCGGTATGGGCAGGATCGTTCTTCACACCGGCTTTGGTCAGGGCAGCATAGACATTCAGGACTTCCTCGGGCAGGGCCTTGCCAGCCTCACGGTCCCGCTCGATCTGGCGCACCTCTTTGCTGCGGGAGACGTACTGGGGGTCGCGGCGGCTCAGGGCGAACTCGGACAGGCGCTCGGGGTTGGAGCGGTAGGAAGAAGTCTCACCGGAGGGGATGAGCTCATCGGTGGTGGTCACGGGGTCGGTGATGTAGGAGCAGACCTTGACCAGCAGGTCGTCGGTCAGGGCAGGCATCTCAGGCCAGTCTTTGATGTTGGGGCCGAAACGCAGCTCGGTTTCCGGCTCGGCATGGCCCCAGCCGTTGTAAACACGCTTTGCATAAAGGGTTGCATTGTAGTGATACTCGGGCTTGGTGTACTCGATGTCCAGATCGGTGGCAGCGGTCAGCTTGCCGCCGTTGGCAGCGGTAGCGGCGATGGAACGTGCATCCATCAGCGCCACGGCACTCATTTGGCCCTCACCCGGCTTGGAACCCTCACGGTTGGGGAAGTTGCGGGTGGTGTGGCGGATGGAAAACTCGCCGTTGGCCGGGCAGTCGCCTGCGCCGAAGCAGGGACCGCAGAAGCACTCGCGCATGATAGCACCGGCGTCCACCAGGTCGGAGGCGCGGCCATTGCGGATGAGCTCGGCCAGAGCCGGCATGGAGCCCGGGTAGATGCTCAGGGTAAAGGCACCGTTGCCGCAGCTCTTGCCGCGCAGGATGTCGGCAGCGGCGCAGATGTTATCGAACGTGCCGCCGGCGCAGCCTGCGATCTCGCCCTGATCCACCCAGACAGCGCCATCGTGGTACTTGCTGTCCAGGTTCATCTTGGCGCCCTTGATCTGCTTGTTGGCCTCTTCCTGTACCAGATGCAGGATGTCCTTGGCGTTGGCCTGCAGTTCGTGGATGGTGTAGGTGTTGGAGGGATGCATGGGCATGGCGATGGTGCTCTCCACGGTGGAAAGGTCGATGGAGACGCAGCCGTCATAGTAAGCGACCTCAGCGGGGTTCAGCTTCTTGTAGTCCTGCGGACGGCCATGCAGAGTGTAGTAGCGCTGGGTCTCCTCATCGGTCACCCAAATGGAAGACCAGCAGGTGGTCTCGGTGGTCATCACGTCAATGGCGTTGCGGTACTCGATGGGCAGGGAAGCCACGCCAGGGCCGACGAACTCCATGACCTTGTTCTTGACGTAGCCGTTCTTGTAGACTGCGCCGCAGATGCTCAGGGCCACATCGTGGGGGCCGATGCCGACGCGGGGGGTGCCGGTCAGGTAGATGGCGATGACGCCGGGACGGGCGAAATCGTAAGTGCGGCAGAGCAGCTGCTTGGCCAGCTCGCCGCCGCCCTCGCCCACGGCCATGGTGCCAAGAGCACCGTAGCGGGTGTGGGAGTCGGAGCCCAGAATCATCTTGCCGCCGGCAGCCATCGTCTCACGGTTGTAGCTGTGAATGTTGGCCATGTTGGTGGGCACATAGATGCCGCCGTACTTGTGAGCAGCGGAGAGGGCAAACTTGTGGTCATCCTCGTTGATGGTGCCGCCCACAGCGCACAGGCTGTTGTGGCAGTTGGTCAGGACATAGGGGATGGGAAACTGCTTCAGGCCGGAAGCGCGGGCCGTCTGGATGATGCCGACATAGGTGATGTCGTGGCTGGTCATGGAGTCGAACTTCAGGCGCAGGGCGTCGGGGTCATCGCTCTGGTTGTGAGCCTGCAGGATGCCGTAGGCCATGGTGCCCTTGGCGGCCTCCTCTTTGGTGGTAGCGCGGCCGGACTTCTGGGCCACTTCCTCGGGGCAGGAGCAGATCGTTTCGCCGTTGACCAGGTAGATGCCGTTCTCATACAGTTTGATCATAGCAGATAGTTCCTTTCTAAAACCGGGTGGTACTGATACTCTCTTTCATCCCGTGGGGGAGATTCTTTCTGACCATAGAATACCGCACTTTTATCATTCTGTAAAATAGCTGGTTTTTATCATGAACCATTCTGTTTTTAGATGATTCAGCAAAGGAAAACAGCCTCGGCAGGGGAGACTGCACGGGGCCGTTTTCACACTCGGTTTCTGTGGCAGCCCGCACCAGAACGATGGGATTGGAGATATCCAGTATGATATTTGTAAAATACGGAATTTTCATCACATCCATTCCCTGGAAGAATGGATGCAAAAAGGCCGCCCATCCCCCGGCGGGAGGAAGAAAGCGGCCATTTGAAAAATAGATTCAGTTTTTGTGTTCCAGCGTATCGCGGAGAGCCTCGTGCTCCTCGTGCAGTTCCTTTTTCAGCAGGTGGTCGATCTCGCCTGCTTCCTGCCGGATCTCGGCAAGGTCCTGCTCAATGGCGGGGTTGTCCTCCAGATCTTCCCGAATGAACATCAGCGCGAAGCAGATGAGCAGCAGCAGGCAGGACCACCAGATGGCCCGGGTGGCAAAATGCTCCACGGCCACCCAGCCAAGGCCCGCACCCACGCCAAACAGGAAGATGATGCCAAAATAATGGAAAACTTTGCGCAGGGCTTTGGGGTCGTGCTTGACGATCCAGACAGCCAGAGCTTCCATGCCGCCGCGCATATTGCCGATGCACATGGTGCTGGCATATGCATAGCCGTTCACCTTGCGGAACGTCTGTACCTGCATGGCGCAGGAGAACGAGACGACGGCGTTGGCCAGCAGGTTCAGCTCCTGCGGGAAAAATCCCACGCTGAACAGGAGCAGGATCTCTGCCAGAACGATCATCTGCCGCCAGTGCAGGGCTTTCAGGCTCTGGAAGTGTTCCCGGAACAGTTCCGCCGCCAGAATGCCGGAAGCGAAAGCGACCAGCGGGATCAGGTAATGAAGCGCTTTGAGAAAATCTCCGGTAAACAGGTGCTGGCTCAGCAACACGATGTTGCCCGTCTGGGCATTGGCGTAAACCTTTCCGCGGAAAAAGTAGGTATATGCGTCCTGTAAGCCGCCTGAAAGAGACAAAAATATGGCCGTGACGAACGATTCCGACATCTGGCCGTGCAGCAGGCGCTTGGACGCCGAGCTTGTTTGCATGGAGTATTCCACCTCTCTTGAATTTCAAAGACTGCCGCCGCAAAAGGCAGCTCCTTTATTATAAGCACATTCGGCAAAAAGCACAAGATGGATTCCGGGATATGGCTGACATGTAGAAATGATATGCCAGCCAAAGGTGGACTCTGCATTTTTGCATTCTGGAGCCGGATGTGCTAGAATAAGGCCACACAATTCTGAACAATGCCAAAGGAGAGCATCCTATGCCGAATATCATCGAGATCACCGATTTTCACGCCCCGGAGTTGGACCCCTACGCCCGGCTGACCCAGAACCAGCTGCGCAATCGTCTGGAGCCGGAGAAAGGCATCTTTATTGCCGAGAGCCCCAAAGTTATTTCCCGGGCGCTGGATGCAGGCTATCAGCCGCTCTCCCTTTTGATGGAGCGCAAACAGATCACCGGCCCGGCGGCAGAAATCCTGACCCGCTGCGGGGATGCTCCTGTTTACACGGCGGATCGAGAGCTGCTGGCGGCTCTGACGGGCTTTGAACTTACCCGGGGCGTGCTCTGCGCATTCCGCCGTCCGGCACCCCGTTCCGTGGAAGAACTCTGCAAAAATGCCCGGCGGGTGGCTGTTCTGGAGGGCATTGTGGATTCTACCAACGTGGGGGCCATCTTCCGCAGTGCAGCGGCCCTCAACATGGATGCCGTCCTCATCAACCCCTCCTGCTGTGACCCGCTCTGCCGCCGGGCGGTGCGGGTGAGCATGGGAACTGTCTTTCAGGTGCCCTGGGCGCAGATCGGCCAGACGCCCGCCGACTGGCCGGAAAAGGGAATGGAGCAGCTCCATGCGCTGGGCTTCAAAACGGCTGCCATGGCCCTGAGTGACCGTTCTGTCAGCATCGACGACGAACAGCTGGCCAAGGAACCCAAGCTTGCCATCGTGCTGGGCACCGAGGGCGACGGCCTGGCCCGCTCCACCATTGCCGCCTGCGATTACACGGTCAAGATCCCCATGTCCCACGGGGTGGATTCGCTCAATGTGGCGGCAGCCAGCGCCGTGGCGTTCTGGCAGCTGGGCAAACAGTAAAACGGGTTATTTTGCGCTCTTACCGGAAATTCTGGCTTTGAACCCCTCCCACAGGGGCACGACTTTTTCCCGGGGCAGGTAGTAGTTGACGGCCAGCGCCACGATCACGCCCACGGCTGTGTCAAAAATACTCACATCTAATAAGCATACCATAAAGTCTGCCCATTGTTAAGATTCTCAGCCAAAGTAGAAAAAATAACGAGGCTGTTTGAGGTAAGACAAAACGCCCCCTGCACCCGTGTGGCCGCAAATGGCCGCTGGGGCAGGGGACGTTCTCTTTGTAAAAATTGCAAAAGGTCAGTTTTTTTCTTCGGTCAATTTGGTAATGAGCATCTGATAGATCTCATTGCCTTTCAGGATGAACTGCTTTTTGACCAGCTCGGCGCTCAGACGGTCCGGGGTGCCCAAATCCAGGCAGAACAGCTCCTGGTCCAGCGCTTTGACCGTGCAGCGGACGGAGCAGTGGCCGTCCGCTTTCTCGGTAATGCGGGCACTGTATTCCGCTTCCTTTCGGGCCCAGGTCTGGGCCCGAAAGACGGCAGCCACGGCCCGCTCCCGCACACTGCGGGGCAGATCGTAGGCCAGCTCCTGCGCTACCTTGCGGCCTTTCTCCGTGATGGCGTAGCGGTCGTTCTGCAAAGTGACAAGGCTCTGCCGGGTAATATCGTCCAGACAGGAGCCGATCTCAAAGTAATTGACCAGCGCTTCCTCCATCAGGGCGTTTTCGATCTCCGTCCGGGTAATGGGCCCGGCATTCTTGACCAGATAGCACAGCAGCAACCGGATCTCGGTGCTGTTCGTCAGCCCGCCGGGACGTACTCCGGCAGTAAAAGCATCGTTGGCGGCCATCGTTCACACATCTCCTCTGGTTTTATTTTCTATTCCACCCTAGTATAAAGGGTTTCAGGCCGGATTGCAAGCCGCAACCGCAAAATCCGTCTCGATCCGTTTGTGGCTCTCCGGGGTGGAGTAGAGCCAGTGATCCAGGTGCCCCTCCGTGATGAAATACCGCAGCTCAAACCGATGGCTCTGGCTCAGGCTGTGGTTGACGATGACCAGCTTGATCTTCATTTTGTCCGGGAGGATATTTTTGATGTAGACACTCACAGGCTGGCCGGGGTGCAGGTCGGGGCAGCTTTCCGCCAACCCGGCCAAGTTGGGCGCGATCTCAATAAAGGTGCCGTATTCCTCCACGCTCCGCACGATGCCCACGACCGTTTCCCCTACTGTAAAAGCGGCGGCGTTCTCGGCCCAGGTGCCCAGCAGTTCCCGGATGGTGAGCACGAACCGCCCCTGTACATCCCGGCTCTTGATGGCGCACAGAATCTGCTGCCCTACGCTGACCCGGTCAGCAGGGGAAGAAATGCGGCTGACGGACATGCAATCAATGGGCAAAAGGGCGCTGATGCCGCAGCCCACATCACAAAACGCGCCAAAGGGTTCAATATGGGTCACGGTGCACGGCAGGATATCGCCGGGCGTCAGGGTGTCGAGATACTCCGCCTTGCACATCCGCTGGGCCTCAGCCCGGGAGAGCCGGTAGAACGGCTGGCCGCTCTCATCGGTATCCAGAGATTCAATGATAAAACAGGTGGGGCGGCCCACCCGTGTCAGCACGGCAATATCCCGCACCGAGCCGTTTTCCGCTCCGTCGGCACACTGGGCAAAGGGCATCACCGCTTTGGTGCCGCCCAGCTCAAAGCGGAGCTGCCGCTGGGTATCAAAGGCGAGGGCGGTGCTCTGCAAAATCTCGCGGTTGGCCATGGCGGCCCGCAGCTCCGCGGGGGAGAGGCGGTTAGCACTGCGGTAGTTGCTTTCGGTTCTGAATGTTTGCATCATCTTTCATTCCTCTTTCTCTTGTGTTTTGCCTGCGGTCCGGCTGGTGGCACCAGGCTGGTACACCATATGCGCAGCCGGCAGCAGATATTTGCATTTTGCACGAGTTTGGTTTATACTATATCTGTATGCGTGGGGTTGTGCCCCGCCCATACGGCCTGTACCACTTTGTACAAGCAGGAGGGATACACTTATGGACATTGCAGTGGGAGATACCATCCTCACCCGCAAAAAGCACCCCTGCGGCGCTGCAAGCTTTGAGGTGCTGCGCGTGGGCATGGATTTCAGGATCCGCTGCACGGGCTGTGGCCGCGAGGTCATGCTGCCCCGCGCAAAAATTGAAAAGAACATCAAAAAAGTCATCAAACCGGGCACGGTGTAGCGCCTTGCAGCTGTCAGCACATTCGGAAATTGTTGTAAGGAGAACTGCCCAATATGCCAAAACTGTTTTCCCAAATGGAGGCGGTCAGCCACCGGTTTGAGGAGCTTTCCATCCGCCTGAACCAGCCGGAAACGGCTGCAGACCCGGCGTTGTTCCGCCGCCTGATGCAGGAGTACCACGAGCTGGAGCCTGTGGTGGACGCCTACCGGAAGCTGGCTACCGCCAAAGATCATCTGGAACAGGCCAAAGCCCTGCTGGAGGGGGAGACCCTCGATGCGGACTTTAAGGAAATGGTACAGCAGGAAGTCAGCGAAAAGAGTCAGGATGTGGCGGAGCTGGAAAATAATCTCAAAATTCTGCTGCTGCCCAAGGATGCAAATGACGAAAAAAGCGTGATTTTGGAGCTGCGCGGCGGAGCCGGCGGCGAGGAAGCGGCCCTGTTTGCCCACAGCCTGATGCGGATGTACAGCATGTACGTCCAGAGCCGGGGCTGGGAGTGGGAAGTGCTCAACCTCAACGAGACCGAGCTGGGCGGCGTGAAAGAGGCCATCATCGCGGTGAACGGGCGGGGCGCCTACAACCGCCTCAAATATGAGAGCGGTGTCCACCGAGTGCAGCGAGTGCCGGAAACGGAGACGCAGGGCCGCATCCACACCTCCACGGCAACGGTAGCCGTAATGCCCCAGGCCGAGGAAGTGGATTTTGCGCTGGACATGAAAGACCTCCGCATTGATACATTCCGTTCTTCGGGTGCCGGCGGCCAGCACATCAACAAGACTTCCAGCGCCATCCGTGTGACACATCTCCCCACCGGCATGGTGGTAGAATGCCAGAACGAGCGCAGCCAGTTCCAGAATAAAGATAAGGCCCTTGAAATTCTGCGCAGCCGCCTGCTGGCCCAGAAGCAGAAAGAGCAGCAGGACGCCATCAATGCCAACCGGCAGGGGCAGGTGGGTACCGGCGACCGGAGCGAAAAGATCCGCACCTACAACTTCCCGCAGGACCGCTGCACGGACCACCGCATTGGCCTGACGGTCCATAATCTGGACAAGATCATGGACGGCAATCTGGATGAGATCATCGATGCGCTTGCCATGCGCGAGCAGGCTGAAAAGCTGCGCCAGCTGGACACGCAAAGCGATAGATAATACGCACGAAACAGTGTAAAGAAACTATACTTTACAGTAGAAAAGAGCGATGATTTGTATGAAAATAAAAACGGAACTTCGCCCGGCGGATGCGGCAGGCATCGCCCGCGGCGCAGAGCTTCTGCGGCAGGGAGAGCTGGTGGCTCTCCCTACGGAAACGGTGTACGGCATTGCAGCCGACGCCCGCAACGGGGAAGCCGTCAAAAAAATCTTTGTGGCAAAGGGACGCCCGCAGGATAACCCCCTCATCGTCCACATTGCAGGCCCGGACATGCTGCCCGGCCTTGTCAGTGAGGTGCCGGAGCGTGCCCAGCTGCTGATGGCGGCGTTCTGCCCTGGCCCCCTGACCATCATCATGCCCCGCGGCCCGGAGGTGGCAGCGGAGTGCTGTGCCGGTCTGGATACCGTGGGCATCCGGATGCCCAGCCACCCGGTGGTGCAGGCCATCATCCGGCAGAGCGGCTGCGCCTTTGCAGCCCCCTCGGCCAACCTCTCCGGCAAGCCCAGTCCCACCAACGCGCAGGACGTCTTTACCGATATGGATGGCCGCCTGCCGCTGATTCTGGATGGCGGCGAGTGTGCGGTGGGCGTGGAATCCACCGTCATCTCGGTGGTGGGCGAGAAGCCCACCCTGTTCCGCCCCGGCCACATTACATTGGAAGAGCTGGAACGCGCCCTCGGCGAGGAAGTGGAAGTTTCCAAAGCCATCCTCGAAAAGCTGCCGGAGGGCGCTGTGGTCCGCAGCCCCGGTATGAAGTATAAGCACTACGCCCCCAAGGCGGATGTGACCCTGCTGGAGGGCAGCTTTGAGCAGTTCAAGGCGTATGTGGACGCCCACGCCGACCAGAACCCCAGCTGCCTCTGCTTTACCGGCGAGGCCGAAAAGCTGGGAGTGCCCTGCGTGGAGTATGGCCGCGAGGGCGATGGTGCCGACCAGGCCAAGCACATCTTCCGGAGCCTGCGCGCACTGGATGAGCAGGGAGATTCCGTGGTCTATGCCCGCTGCCCCCAGAAAGACGGCCTCTCCATGGCTGTTTACAACCGCCTGATCCGGGCGGCGGCATTCCGGGTGATCAAGCTATGATCACGCTGGGCATTACGGGCCGCAGCGGCTGCGGAAAATCCACGGTCACGTCTATTTTTGCTGCACACGGTGTCCCGCTGGCCGATGCCGATCAGATGTCCCGGGAGATTTTGCTCCCGGGCTCGCCATTGCTGCCCCAGCTGGCGGAGCGGTTCGGGGACGATATCCTCCGGGCAGATGGCACGCTGGACCGCCGCCTGCTGGCAGACCGGGCCTTTGCAACGCCGGAGGGCAAGCGGGCGCTGGACGCGCTGACCCACCCGGAAATCCTCCGCCGCATCCGGGCAGCGAAACAGGCGGCGCAGGAAGCTGGAAACCGCCTCTTTGTGCTGGATGGGGCTGTCATTGTGGGCACGGAGGCGGAAGCGGAATGTGACCGGTTGGCGGTCGTGACCGCTCCCTTTGCTACCAGTGTGGCCCGCATTGCGGCCCGGGACGGCATTTCACCGGAGATGGCTGCCCGCCGCCTGAATGCGCAGACACCCGAAGAAACACTGCGTGCCCATGCGGATTACGTCCTTTGCAACGACGGAGCGCTGGAGGCGATGGAAGCTTCCGCCAACACACTGTGTGAGCAGCTGCTGGCTGAGGCGGCCGGGAAAGACGGGGTGGCGCGTCCATTTTGAAAAAATTGATGAAAGCCCTGGTACTTCTGGCGCTGGTGGGGATGGTGGTACTCTCGGTGCCGTCGGTCCGCGATCAGGTGGAGCAGCAGTTCTACCCCCGCAAATATCAGGCCCTTGTGGAGCAGTGGGCGCAGGTCTATCAGCTGGACCCGCTGCTGGTCTACTCGTTTATCCGCACGGAGAGCGGGTTTGACCCGGATGCCACCTCTACCGTAGAGGCCCGGGGCCTGATGCAGATGACGGAGGAAACATTCCTCTGGCTGCGGAGCAAGATCGCCCCGGACGAGGACCTGACATTTGGTGACCTCTACGACCCTGCCGTGAGCATCCGGTTTGGCTGCTACTACCTGCACCTGTGCATGGAACGCTACAGCAACGATATAGCCACGGCGGCGGCTGCCTACCACAGCGGCTGGGGCACGGTGGACACCCTGCTGCAGATGGAGGAGCATTCCTCCGACGGGCAGACCCTGAAAGGCTTCCCGTACAACCAGATGCACCACTATGTGGAAAAGATCACCGCCTGCTACGGCGTGTACACCCGGCTTTACGGCACGCCGTGAGCCGGACAAAATTTGGTAAAACCGGCAGGGAAGACCCGCTGGTTTAAAATATTTAGGATAGAAAACAGAAAGGCAGGAGAAATTCTATGGCAGAAAAAACTCCGACCCAGCAGCTGGCCGAAAAGCTGCTCTATACCCCCGCTTACGCGGCGGACAAATCCGCAGATGTCAAAAAGGCAGCCGCCGATTTTGCAGAGGGCTACCGCAAGTTCCTCGATAACGGCAAGACCGAGCGCGAGGTGGCCGCTGAGAGCGAGCAGATGCTGAAAGACGCTGGCTACCAGCTGTTTGACCCCAAAAAGACTTACGCCCCCGGTGATAAGGTCTACTTCATCCAGCTGAACAAGGCTGTCGTGGCTTCCACCATCGGCACCCGTCCCTATGAGGAGGGCTTCCACCTGGTCATTGCCCACACCGACAGCCCCCGCTTGGATCTGCGCCCCAACCCGCTGTACGAGTCCGACCATTTCAGCTATTTCAAGACCCACTACTATGGCGGCATCCGCAAGTATCAGTGGGGCACCATGCCGCTGGCCATCCACGGCGTGTTCTCCCGTGCCGACGGCACCACCGTCAGCGTGAATGTGGGCGAGGACGAGTCTGATCCCGTCTTCTGCATCACGGACCTGCTGCCTCATCTGGGGGCTGAGCAGAACGAGCGGAAGCTGAGCGAGGGCATCAAGGCGGAGGAGCTCAACATTCTCATCGGCTCCGAGGCCGTGGAGGATGCCGACATCAAGGAGGCCGTCAAGCTCAACACGATGATCCTCCTCAACGAGAAGTACGGCATCACCGAGAAAGACTTCACCCGCGCTGAGATCGAGGTCGTGCCCGCTTACAAGTGCCGTGACGTCGGCTTTGACCGCGCCCTGCTGGGCGCCTACGGCCACGATGACCGGGTCGATGCTTACCCCGCTCTGATGGCGGAGATCGAAACCAAGAACCCCGCGTTCACCACCGTCTGCGTCCTGACCGATAAGGAAGAGATCGGCTCCGACGGCGTGACCGGTATGCAGAGCATGTACGTCTTCCACTTTATGCAGCAGCTCTGCCGCGCCGCCGGTCAGGATGACATCATTGCATTCCAGAACAGTGTCTGCCTCTCTGCCGACGTGACCGCCGCTTACGATCCGTCCTGGGCCAGCGCCTTTGAGCCCAAGAACGGCACCTACGCAGGCCGCGGCATCGCCCTGTTCAAGTACACTGGCAGCCGCGGCAAGAGCGCTGCCAACGACGCTTCCGCCGAGCTGGTGGGCTATGTTACCCGCATGATGGACGAGAACGACGTGGCATGGCAGATCGGTGAGCTGGGCCGTCTGGATCTGGGCGGCGGCGGCACCATTGCCAAGTATGTGGCAAACCGCGGCATCCCCGTCATTGACATCGGTGTGCCCGTGCTCTCCATGCACTCTCCGTTCGAGGTCATCCACAAGACCGACCTGTACATGGCTTACCGCACCTTCAGCCTGTTCTGCCAGTCTGCGGACTAAAAATAAAAAATATGTATGTCACGGCCACAGACTGTGACATACATATCATAAAAACATCTTTTCACAGAGCCGTCTGCACATTTTTGTGCGGCGGCTCTGTTTTTTGCGCAAAAGCCTTGACCTTCAACCGGCTTTAAGGTGTAATGTAAGGGCGGAGGTGAAGCAAATGAATATCAAACAGGCTTCCGAACAAAGCGGTGTGTCCGCCCCGAACATCCGCTTTTATGAAAAAGAGGGGCTCTTCACACCGGCACGCAGGCAGGGCAACGATTACCGCGATTACACCGCCGGGAACATCCGTACCCTCAAGCTCATCCGTATGCTGCGGATGCTGGATGTGCCGCTGCCTACCATCAAGGCGGTGCTGCGCGGGGAACAGCCCCTGCAGCAGGCGCTGCAAGCCCAGCAGACCGTGCTGGAGCAGCAGGCGGCGCAGCTGGCAGCAGCCATGCAGTTTTGCGCCGACCTTGCCCGGCAGGCTCCGCAGGCGGACACGCTGGATGTGGACGCCTGCCTGACCCGCATGGAAAGCCCCGCCCCGCAGCAGGGCTTCTTCTCCGGCTGGCTGCAGGATTACTGCACGCTGGCGCAGGTGCAGCATCAGAAGCACTTTTTCTTTATCCCGCAGGGCAGCATCAACACCCCGCAGGAGTTTACGGCGGCTTTGCAGGCCTACGCAGAGGAAAAGGAAATGCTTTTCGCCCTGACCAAAGAGGGAATGTACCCGGAGTTTTCGCTGGACGGCATCGCGTATAAGGCCTACCGCAACCCGGGCAAGTACCGGGACGAGATCTGCTGCGATGCCGTGCACCCCGAGCAGCTGGACACCGGACTGCCGCCCCGGCGGGAAAAGCTGCTGCGCATCCTGCGTATCGCTGTGCCGCCGGTGTGCACCTTTGTCGCTATTCTGGCGGCAGGGTGGTTGGTGACCGGCGGTGCAGGCTGGCTCTGGCTGGCGGTGCTGGTCTCTGCCGGGGTGCTGCTGGGACGCTGCTTTGAAAAGTGGCTGTAAGGCGCATTACCCCAGCGGCAGCGCCTCGGCTACGGTCAAAAAGGCATAGCCGTTATCCGTATACCAACGGATGATATCCGGCAACGCTTCCGCCGTGGTGCGGGTAGAAGAGGAATCGTGCATCAGAACGATACACTGTGTCTGTTCCCCCGTTTCCCGCACGACATTGCGAAAAATAGTGCTGGCACTGGGCTTGCCGCCCACAGCATCCTCCGCGCAGACGTTCCAGTCTACCCACTGGTAGCCTTTCTGTTCCACTTCGGATTTTAATTGTTTCATCAGCCCTTTTCCGCCATAACGGCGGCTGACGGTATTGGTGCTGCCGCCGGGAAAGCGCAGGTACCGGATGCTTTCTGCGTCCACATAGGGCGCGATGCGCTCCTTTAGCAGGGCGATGTCCTGCCAGTAGGCATCAGAGCCGCGGTAGATGTCGCTGTATTCGTGGGAGGCGGAGTGGAACGCGATTTGGTGCCCGGCGGCGGATGCTTCCGCCAACAATGGCAGATATTTTTCGTTGTAGCCCGTGGCAACGACAAAAAATGTCGCTTTGACCCCTGCATTGTTCAGAGCCTCCAGCACTGCGGGCGTTGTTTTGCTGGGGCCGTCGTCAAAAGTCAGGCAGACCCATTTTTCAGGTGGTGCAGGCGGCTGGGACACAGCGGGCACAGAGCTGGGGGCAGGTGTGAGGAATTCCGTGTCCGGCACCGGGGTCAAATCGTTCTCCCGGCAGCCAATGAGCGGAGCCGCACCAAAGAAATTCCCGAGGCCAAACCCAAGCGCCGTGCCCAAGAACAACAGTGCTGCACCGAGCAGAAAATTCTTTTTGGAAAACCGCATCTCCAAAATCCTCCTTTGTAAGTTGTTTCTTATTTCAAAGGGTCTTTTATAGGATATGAGCACCAAAAAAATCTATGAAAAAGCTTGACTTTCCAGGAGCAATATGATAATATACTCAAGCAGTCCGCACAACGGTTTCAACCTCAAAACCGCAGGACGCACCACCGATGTATGCGAAGGTGGCGGAACTGGCAGACGCGCACGTTTGAGGTGCGTGTGGTTTATCCTTGGGGGTTCAAATCCCCTCCTTCGCACTAAAGACCAGAACACATTGTGTTCTGGTTTTTTTGTTGTGCGGAGGAGAGGATTTGAACAGCACGGCCACGCCGTAGGCGGGGCAGTAAACAGCCCAGTGGGCTGTTTACGAGTGCGCGGGTTCTGGTAAGTCAGGAACGTCTACCGGGGGAAAGAGGGGAATCGTGCGGCAAATGATTGACATTTTACAGGAATCTTGCTAAACTAATCAAGTTGGTATGTGCGGAAGTGGCGGAACGGCAGACGCGCTGGTTTTAGGCACCAGTTCTTCGTGAGTGAGGGTTCAAGTCCCTTCTTCCGCATAAAGACAGATGAGCTCATCAGCTTTGGCTGAGGGGCTCTTTTTGTTTATAATTCGCATTTCTTTTGCACATACTACCCCCAAACCGCAAAAGGGGGCAAAACGCGTGGAAGAGCAGAACCGCAGGAGCGGAAGAGGACGGCGGGTGAAGCTGGCAGCAGTGTATCTGCTGGCGGCGCTGGCCGCCGCGCTGGGCTGGCTGAACGCCTGCCTGCCGGACCGCGTGTACCTGGAACCTGAGCAGGCCCTTGTGCTGCCCCGGTT
>UMCB01039291.1_pt1 | contig 138398 bp, 112 predicted proteins | sample 1964151 | NCBI WGS metagenome assembly UMCB01 (sample SAMEA4835960, study PRJEB28245) | human gut metagenome | biome: gut microbiome; material: fecal sample | place: Denmark | collected 2008
TCGCCTTTCACTATATTTGCAAAAGAATCAATGCACAAAGACAATATGGAAAATAAGGTTTATACATATAAGCATCCTCATCCGTCAGTTACGGTTGACTGTGTCATTTTCGGATTCGATGGCGCCAGTCTCCAGGTGTTGCTCATCGAGCGTGGTGCTGAGCCGTTTAAAGGCTGTTGGGCATTTCCTGGCGGATTTCTCAATATGGATGAGTCGGCAGCCGAGGGTGCCATGCGCGAACTTGAAGAAGAAACAGGACTGACCGGGGCTTATATGGAGCAGTTTCATACATATAGTGCCCCTGACCGCGATCCGCGTGAGCGTGTAATAACAATAGCACATTATGCTCTTGTACGCACAAGCGAGGTGCGTCCCGGCGACGATGCTTCAAGGGCGCGGTGGTTTTCGCTCAACGAGGTGCCGCCTTTGGCCTTCGATCATGCACGTATATTGAAAGATGCCCTTACACGTTTGCGTGAGCGCATCCATTTTCATCCCGTAGCCTTCGGCCTTCTGCCAAAAGAGTTTACCATGACGGAGTTGCGCAGCCTTTATGAAGCAGTATTTTGTGTTAGCTTTGATCATCGGAGCTTTGGTGGCAGAATGTTGCGTACAGGCCTTCTTGTTAAGGTTGCGCCTGCATCAGGTCATAAAAGTTCAGTCTATCGCTTTGACGCTGAAAAGTATGAGGAACTCAGGCGTAACGGCATATTTCCGGAGTTTTAGCTGTCGGCAGAGTTTTGCTTGTTATTATCAGATAATAGTTGTTTCGATATGAAGAATTTATTGTTGAGTGCAGCCATTGGCGACATTGCCGGCAGTGCTTATGAGAGCAGATATAATAGTACGAAGAATTATGATGCCGTTGAGATGTTTGCTTCTCACGCACGTTTTACCGACGACACAGTATGTACTTTTGCTTGTGCCGAAGCCTTGTTGGACAATCTCGACATGGCCGATAATCTGTGGAAGCGTACCAACGGGCATCCGCATGCAGGCTACGGCTACAGGTTCAGGCTTTGGATGGCTTCATCTGTCCATAATCCTTATGGCAGCTACGGCAACGGCAGCGCTATGAGATGCAGTGCTGCCGGATGGCTTGCCGGAACAGAAGAAGAGTGTGTCGATATGGCACGTCTTACGGCTATGCCCACTCACAATCATCCTGAAGGTATAAAGGGGGCTATGGCAACGGCACTGGCTGTGTATCATCTCAAGACGGGCCGCGACAAGGCGTATGTCAGGTCTTGTGTTCTCGAACATTTCTATCCTGACTGGGCATTAAAAGGTTATGCCGATATCCATGATGACTACGTAAACGACACCACCTGTCAGGGCACGGTGCCGGCAGCTCTTATTTGTTTTCTTGAGTCGAAAGATTATGTCGACTGCATCAAGCTTGCCATTTCTCTCGGCGGCGATGCCGACACTCTTGCAGCCATTGCCGGGCCTATGGCTTATGCCTTCTACAGGTCTATGCCTGACAACTTGCAGGATGAGGCTTTGGCTATGCTTCCTGAATGGATGCGCCGGGTCAACAGCGATTTCGACGCGGCTGTCTCTTTATAGCCGCGTCTTGTCTGTGCCGCTCAGGTCTTTATGCCTTCGCGTGCGTGCCTGTCAGTTTGTGTTTCTGGTCTTTTCTGCCACGATGTCTGCCATCTGTTTATGGTTGGCTGCGTTGTTTGCGGCAATGACACCGCCCTTTTGCGTCAGTTTTATAGGCGATCCGTCTGTGGCTGTTATTGTGCCTCCGGCTTCAGTCACAATTAGTGAGGCTGCAGCATAGTCCCATGGGCTGAGCAGATATTCAAAGTAGAGTTCGCAGCGACCCATTGCCAGATAGCACAGTTCCGGGGCGCAAGCGCCGAAGCGCCTTATGTCGTTGCAGCGGCCGAAGGCTTCAACTATAATGTCAGAGCATATCTGTGCATACTCTTTGTGGTAGACGGGCAGGGCTGTGCATAGCAGCGAGTTCTCAAACGGGCGGTCTGACACGTGTATCTGTCGTCCGTTCAGAAAAGCCCCTTTGCCTTGCTCTGCATAAAACATTTCTCCTGTCATCGGTATATACACCACGCCCATAGCCATGTCTTCATTGTGCTTCAGGCCTACGCATATTGCGCATTGCGCTATGCCGCGGCTATAGTTTGCCGTGCCGTCAATTGGGTCTATTATCCATGTGTATTCGTGCGATGTGTCCCACATGTCTTCTTCTTCACACAGAAATCCGCTGCCAGGCATCAGTTCCTTCAGTCTGCCGCACAGGAAGTCCTGCACAGCCACATCTGATGATGTCACTATGTTGGCAAATCCTTCTTTCTCTGATATTTCGAAGGCATCGGTCTGCATCAGTCCCGCAGCCTCCTTAACTATGTCTATAATTTGCTGTAACGATGGAGTGTTCATATTCTGTTCTGTTAATATGTTGTTGATTCCGGCTTCAGCCGTTCAACTTGCAAAATTATTAAATTTACGCTCATTTGTCGTCATATTTTCATATTTTATACTTTTTTCTTGTTTGATTATAATGACCTGTTGCTGTTTCTGTAGTCTTGTTTCGGTGTATCGGTTTTTCTGTTACTTTATTCTTTTGTTTTAGACCTTATTATTATTGTCATAACAGGTTCATGGGCAAAGTATAAAAAGTCAACGTTATTTTCTTGAATTCCTTTTAAACCCAAATCTGTTATTATGATTCGGTCTGTATTTTTGCTTTATATTGAGCGGCTTTTTGTTGGATTTTTGCAGGCATAGCGGGCCATGTCAAGAAAAAGCGAACAAAAAGACGCCAATAGAAACAAAAGGCGGGCTGAAAGCATGAATACATAAAATTGATAAAGTTATATGCGGTCTGATAACCGATTGGGAGTAAATCTTGCGAAATATTTTCTCTTAATCCTAATATAGTGTTCTAATATTTGCATCTCATCTTCCGTTTAGGTAGGCAGAAAATATCTTTACATTAACCCTTTCAGCTGATATCTGAAAGTGAAAAGTTTTAATATTAATAAATTAAAATATATGTCTACATGGTTTAATTTATAAAACAAAACGATATTTAATTGTAATAATTCATTGCGGTTTGTTTTATTTTGTCTATATTTGACAAATATAATCATATAAATTCTTATAAAATAATTTAACTATGAAAAAAACTTTACTTTTATTTTGCTTAGGACTGTCTATGCAGAGTCTGACAGCTTCAGCGTCTTATTCGTTCGACAAAAGTGTCAATCATGTATCTGCTGTTGCCGACGGGACACAATGGACAGATTTCGCTGCTTCAAGTTTTGAAGGTGGCGAGGGTACGGCTGAATCGCCTTATCTGATAAAAACTCCGGAGCAGCTTGCTAAACTGGCTAAAGATGTTTACGACGGTACTTCTGTATACGAAAATACATATTTCAAACTGGTTGCTGATATAGATTTGGCAGGTCACGACTGGTTCCCTATCGGATACAACTGTTCTGTTGGTGAGGAAAATGTAAGAGTTGCTTTCAGCGGAAAAGTAGACGGCGACGGCCATAAAATTACTAATCTGACCATTCCTGGTTTGACTGACTATAAGTCAATGGGTATGTTTGGATGCACTGATCCGGGCTTTGAGTTGAGAAACCTGACAATTGAGAGCGGTTCGATTACGGGCGATATGGTTGTTGGTCCGTTTGTTGGCTCAAACAGCGGTATCATTGAGAATTGTGTCAACAAGGTTGACATATCATGTGTTTACTATTATGCCGGCGGTATCGTTGGTTCTAATTACAGAGAAGGTGTCATCAGACAGTGCGTTAATTATGGAGATATTACAGCCGGAAGCGAAGGCGGAAACGGTATGTCAGCAGGAGGTGTTGCCGGTACATGCTACAGCCTGATTGAAGAGTGTGCAAACTTCGGTGATGTTAAAGCTATGACAAATGGTGCAGGCGGCGTTATCGGACTGCTTGAGGGTGGCGTTATACGCAACTGTATTAATACCGGTAAAGTGAGTGGTCCGGAGCGTCTCGGCGGTATCATTGGTGATGCCTTAGGCCGTGGAGACAACTGTGAATTATACAACTGCTATAATGTCGGTGCAATAGATGGCAACTCTACTTTAGGCGGTATCATTGGTCTTGCCATGTTCCAGAATTTCAACACGCTTAAGATGCACGACATGTATTTCAGCTCTGATGTGTTTGCCGGTTCTTCATGCGGTGAAGTTACCGATATCTTTGGTGCCTTCGAAATAACAAATGCTCCTGTCATGACTTCTGAGCAGATGAAGGCTGAAGATTTTGTTACTACGCTCAACAACGGTAGCGGCAGCGAAGATAAGATATGGGCTGCTGATACAAAGAACATAAACAACGGTTTCCCGATTTTGAGCTTCATGGAGTCTATCGGCACCGGAATTGCAAGCCCTGCGTTTAATGACAATATCAATGTCTATGCAGCTGACAACAGAATTGTTGTTGAGGGTGCAGACGGAGAGATGATGCAGGTATACACCGTTGGCGGACAGATGGTTTATAGCGGCAAGGCATCTGACATAAGCTCTGAGCCGGGTCTGTTTATTGTTCGCATCAACAATAATTCATATAAAGTGCTTGTTAAATAAAGCGCAGTGATAATATTGTAAACCAAGTATGCGGCCGGATGGCCGGTTTAGGATTAAACATATAGCAGCAGAACACGGAACCAATAAAAACTGTTCCGTGTTCTGTTTTTTTGTTAGGTCGTTTATTAATCTGACATCCGATTTATGATGTCTAAAAGATTAAGGTTCAACCATCTTTCGTCATTGCTTTCGCTAAACGTCATAGTCAACACCGTCATTACTGCAGCCGTATAGACAACTAATGCCAGGATTTTGTGTCTTCTGATAAAGAGAATCAATTCTTCAGTAAAATCTTTCATATAATATGGGTTAAATACGCAGCAAATATAGTCTGTTTTGTTCATATTGCCAAATCCTCTTTTGTCGTGTCGTTGTCCGATGCTGTTCGGCGTAAAGGCATTTCAGGCGTTTTCAAAGAGCTTAAAGCCTTATTTTTTACTTTGTTTTAAATAGGCATTGATTATCTGATAGTTACGTCGCTTGCTGTTATGTTGCGGCGTAACTTATATGCCGTCATTATTTTTATGATTTATTAACTCTTTCTTTTCTCCTTTTGACTGTATAGGCCGGTTTTTGTTGCCTGCATTTTTAGCGCATTATTATTTAACTGCTCGCGCCATATCCCGACGCATCAGTTTCGCCATTAAAACTCATTTGTTTGTGCCTAAAAACTCAGTCACTTTTGCATCAAAAGTGGCTGAGTTACGACTCAAAAACAATAGGCTAATGATTTGAAACCTATGGGTATTGTTTTGCTTATGGTCTGTACTAAATTGATCTTCATTTCTCTTATTTGTTAACGAAAAGTATATGTTCTTATTTCAATTTTTTGTGCCTTAAAATTATTGAGGAGGGTGGATGATTTGATATGCTGGGGTTGTGTGATAGATTTATACTTTTCTTAGGTATATTTCAATCTGTGCATGCATGAAAATGACGTGTGATTTTATTATAAAAACATTTTATCTTATTATGTTTTTACGAAAAAAATGAATAAATTTGCATTGCAAGAAAGATAAAACTTGGTCCATTATAAACGACTGTACAATAGTTATTTCTCAAAATGAGAGCTTGTTTAAGAAAAGTTAAATTCTTGTGTTAATAAGATAATGTAAATTACTGTTGTTAGTTTATTAAACGTTGTTTTAAACGAAATTTGTGATAATAGCAATTTTGAATTATAATAGGATAGGCCGCAAAATTATATTGCAGTAGTGTTATAAGCATTTAATGTACATTTGCTTTAACCTTTAGACCTTGCGTTGCAAAACAAGAGGCCGCTAATATCAAAAACAATATTATTTTTTAAGATGAATTTATTAAAATGAAAAATTTTACTCAAATATTAGATATATTCAGAAAAGAGGCTTTGTCAGAACGAGATAAGGGATATCGTTTTGAACGTTTAATGCAAGCATATTTGAAGACAACGTCTGTATATCAGAATGTATTTGAAGAAGTCTGGCTGTGGATGGAATTTCCGTATCATGATCAATTTGGAGGTAAGGATATTGGTATTGATTTAGTGGCTAAGACGTTTGACAATGATTATTGGGCTATCCAATGTAAATGTTTTGCAGCGGATAAATACATTACAAAAAGTGATGTAGATACATTTCTCGCCACTTCAAGCAAAACGTTTGAAGTTAATGGCGACACTGTTATGTTTTCACAACGTTTGTGGATATCAACAACAAACAAATGGAACGCTACTGCTGAGTTGACAATAAAAAAGCAGATGCCCCCAGTAAGGCGTCTGAATTTAATTGACCTCGAATCTGATGATGTTGATTGGGAAAAGCTTGAACAAGGCTTATATGGCAAAGCTTCACGTCCTCAACCGTTTGTTATTAAGGAGCATCAACAAAAAGCTATTGATAAGACCCACGAATATTTTAAAACTCATGATCGTGGTAAACTTATTATGGCTTGTGGAACAGGAAAGACCTTCACGTCTTTAAAAATTGCGGAACGTGAAACTGACAATAATGGGCTGGTATTGTTCCTTGTACCATCTATTGCTTTATTGGGGCAGACTTTACGTTCATGGTCCCAACAGGCATCTGTACCGATTAATGCTGTATGTATCTGTTCCGACAGTCAAGTATCAAAACAGGAAATTAAAAATGATGAAGGTGCTGTAAGCGTTCTTGATCTTGCACTTCCAGCTTCTACTGACACCGACTTTATTGTACGTCAGCTGGATTCAATACGTAAAAAAGGTAATAAGGGAATGACTGTTGTTTTTTCAACGTATCAGTCTATTGAAGTCATTTCCCGAGCGCAAGCTAAAATGCTTTCTCACACGAATAATGAATATGGAATATTTGACCTTATTATTTGTGACGAGGCACACAGGACTACAGGTGTAACATTGAAAGGTACAGATGAAAGTGCATTTATCAAAGTGCATGATAATAATTTTATCAAAGCCAAACACCGAATATACATGACTGCCACACCCCGTCTTTATACAAGCGAGGCAAGGAAGAAAGCAGAAGAAAATGATGCTATTCTATGTTCAATGGATGATGTCTCCATGTATGGAGAAGAAATTTACCGTATCGGCTTTGGTGAAGCAGTTGAGAAACAACTTTTGACAGATTACAAAGTACTGATTCTTGCTGTTGGCGATAAAGATATTACACCCGCATTGCGTGATGTTATTACAAACGAAGACGGAACAATAACTACAAACGATGCATCGAAATTTGTTGGATGTATTAATGCTCTTTCTAAACGTATACTTGGCGATGAAGGACTCATAAAAGCTGCCGACCCTCTACCGATGCGCCGTGCCGTGGCATTTTGTTCTACGATAAAAGACTCAAAGGCTACAGCACAGATATTTACAGATTGTAAAGACGCTTATATGGAAGATATAAGCGAGGAAGACAAAAATATGATGGTGGATGTTGTGGCTCATCATGTAGACGGCACCATGTCGGCAACAAGTCGTGATGCCGAGCTTATGTGGCTAAAGGCGCAACCTGATAATGATATGGAATGCCGTATGCTTACAAATGCAAGATGTCTGAGTGAAGGTGTTGATGTACCGTCACTTGATGCAGTTGTGTTTGTATCGCCCAAAAACTCCCAGGTTGATGTGGTTCAGGCAGTAGGACGAGTTATGCGCAGAAGCGAGGGTAAAAAATACGGATATATTATCATTCCTGTTGTCATACCGGAACAGGTCGAAGGTGACGAAGTATTGAGCAAGCATCCTAATTTTAAAGTAGTATGGACTGTTCTTAACGCCTTACGTGCCCACGACGACCGATTTAACGCAGAAGTAAACAAAATAGAACTGTCAAAGAAACAGCCAAAACACATTTTGTTTGGTGGCGTACCCAATGATGATGACAGCACAGACAATAGTCTGGCGGAATCAAAAGAACAACGGAGAGAAAGCGCAGCACAAGAAATGGCACGCCAACTTTCTCTGCAATTCGAGGATTTGCAAAATGTGTTTTATGCAAAAATGGTAACCAAAGTCGGCAGTAAACGATATTGGGAGCTATGGGCTAAAGATATAGCTAAAATAGCAGAAGGACATATAGAGCGTATAAAGAAACTGATTGCTGACGAAGGAAAACACAAGAAAGCCTTTGAGCAACTGATGAAAGGATTGCGTAAAAATATCAATCCGAATATATCTGAACAAGAAGCGATTGAAATGCTGTCACAGCATATAATTACTTTGCCTGTTTTTGAAGCATTGTTTGGTGATTACGAGTTTGTCAACAGCAATGCGGTTTCAAAATCCATGCAGAAAATGTTGGCTCTGCTTGATGATGAGACAAAGACAGAAGAAGAGAACGAGCGCCTGCAAAAATTTTATGAATATGTACGTACAACTGTAGGTGACATTAAGGATGCTGAGGGGCGCCAGCGATTAATTGTAGAACTTTATGATAAGTTCTTTAAAGTAGCTTCGCCTAAGACAGTAGAGAAACTTGGCATTGTTTACACACCGGTTGAAGTGGTTGACTTTATTATCCGTTCTGTTGCATACATTATTAAGAAGGAATTTGGGCGTTCTCTTTCTGATGAAAATGTACATATACTTGACCCATTCACAGGTACAGGCACATTCATTACACGTTTACTGCAAAGTGGAGTTATCAGCCGTGAAGCATTGACAAGAAAATATCGCAAGGAGATACATGCTAATGAAATTGTGTTGATGGCCTATTACATTGCTTCAATCAATATTGAGAACGTCTATCACTCACTTATGCCTGACGACAGTTACAAATCGTTTGATGGAATTTGCCTGACTGATACATTCCAATTAGGGGAAGAAGGTTCTGACGAGAATCTGTTCTCCGAACAGTTCCCGGCTAATTCCAAGCGCGTGATTGCGCAAAAGAAATGCCCTATTACAGTTATCATAGGCAATCCTCCTTATTCCATTGGACAAAAGTCGGCTAATGATAATACTCAAAATGAATTTTATCCAACACTAGATAATAGAATCATCACTACATACAGAGCTGAAAGTGAGATAAAATCTGCAACATCAGTTAAAGCGTTGAGAGATAGTTATATTAAGGCATTTCGTTGGGCTTCAGATAGATTAGATTCGAAAGAAGGTGGTATCATAGGATTTGTTACTAATGGCAAATATTTAAATGGAATATCTCAAGACGGAATGCGAAAATGTTTTGAAAAGGAATTTTCTTCTATTTATATTTTTAATCTAAGAGGAGACCAACGTACAAGTGGGGAACTTTCACATAAAGAAGGTGGCAAAATCTTTGGCTCAGGTTCACGCACACCTATAGCAATAACCATTTTGGTAAAAAAACGAAAAGGATGTGACACACCCAAAGCTAAAATCTATTATCATGATATTGGGGATTACTTAAGTCGTGAAGATAAGCTTAGAATAATTAAGCAAATGGGAGATATCAGTAATCCTGCTATGATGTGGAAAAATATTGTTCCCAACGAGCATGGTGACTGGCTTAATAAAAGGAATGAAATGTTCAAGCTTTTCATACCTATTGAGCCTGAAAAGAAATTTGCAAAAGGACAAAGGAGTTTCTTTGAAACGTATGCTATTGGAGTTGCAACAAACAGAGATGCATGGACATACAATTTCTCTATAGTAAAGGTACAAACAAATATGTCATCCATGATTGATTTCTATAATAAAGAAGTTGAAAGATATGCCATTAGTGACAAGAAACAAGATATAAAAGATTTTATACATAAAGATGCAACAAAAATTAGTTGGACTGCAATTTTAATAAATAGAGCAAAAAAGCATCAAACATTTAAATTCAATCAAGAAAGTCTTCGCAGAAGTTGTTATAGACCATTCTCTATATGTAACTTATATTTTAATAGATATTTTAATGAAGCTATTGGTTTAAGCCCATTGTTATTTCCCACACCACAACATAAAAATTTAGTAATTTGTGTATCAGGAATTGGAGCAAGCAAAGACTTTTCAACAATTATTACAGATAGTATTCCATGCTTAGATTTAGTGGAAAAATCCCAATGTTTCCCACTATATTGGTATGACAATAGCGAAGCTGAGATTATTGATTTGTTTAATCAAGGCTCTAAGAACGAAATGGATCGGTATGTCCGTAGAGACGGTGTGACAGATTGGATATTGGATACAGCACGTAAACAATATGGCTATAAAGTAACAAAAGAAGATATATTTTATTACGTTTACGGCCTGCTCCATTCACCGGAATACCGCACAGAATTTGCGACTGACTTAAAAAAGTCCTTGCCTCGCTTGCCTTTGGTTGAAAAAGCAGATGACTTCTGGGCATTCAGTAAGGCCGGACGTGAATTAGCAAATTTGCATTTGAATTATGAAACTATAGAACCATACAAGAAATGCAATATATTGTATGCTCCTTTTACAAATAAGGGCGACAGAATAAACTATCATGTAGAAAAAATGCGTTTCGGTAAAATTGATAGTAAGACGGCGGATAAGAGTATTATTCATTATAATAATGCTATCATCATAGAACACATTCCTGCTGAAGCCTACGAATACGTAGTAAATGGAAAGTCTGCTATCGAGTGGATTATGGAACGCTACGCCATAACAACAGATAAGAAAAGCGGAATTACAAACGACCCAAACGATTGGGCGCGCGAGCATAATGATGAAAAATATATATTCAACCTCTTGCTTCGCATCATTAATGTGTCTGTACAGACTGTTGAGATTGTGAAAGGATTACCAAGATTGAAATTTTAATAAAAATATATATGAATAATTTTACAAAATTAAGATTATACCATAAGGCAATGCAAACAAAATACAGTAAATTATTTTTATGGACATTAGTCGGATTTACAATCGGCTTCATATTTTATCTATTTCTTGCACATTATTCATTAATACGATCACAAGAACAGATAAGGACAGATTATATTAATCATCTTCAAAAAGCTGATAGTTTATATCTTCATTGGACTGAATATAATAAAGCAATTTTATTAAATTCTCAAAAAGAGAACAATATGGCATTTACCGATTCTATAATAAAGTCGACATTAGTAAATAAATATAGGTTGTCAAGAAATCAATACAATAAATTGATAACTGTATTAGATTATAGATTAACAAAGATAGATGCTTTACACAAAAAATATGACGAAAAACTTTCACGTGATTCTTTACGTTTAAATACAGAACGAGAATTATTAGCAGGACAAACTAAGACAATGCTCGAACTCCATCTAAATAAAATAGAACACGAGTATAGCAGTATAACTATGTGGGGGGCTGTTCTAACAATATTATTTCTTGTTTTTAGCTTTTATTCTATATATAAAATGGACGAACTTATTCAACAAGGAAATGATGGCGTTAAAGAGATAAAGCATCTGAAAAAAGAAGGAAAACAAGACATCATACAAATACAGAAAGATAAAGAAAGAATAGTAACAGATATTCAAGGACAGCTTAAAGAAACAGTTAATGCCATGAATAATGTTCAAATAAAAGCATCTGAAGAATTTCAAGAGAGAATGAGAAATATGAATTCTGCAAAAGAAAGTTTAATTGCCGATGGACAAAAAACTCTTGATGATTTTAAAAAACAGTTTGATAAAATCATTAAAAAAAATAATAATATATTCGGGCAAAAACAAAAAGAATTTGATAATTTAATTATTCGTTTGAATAATATACTTTCGACTTTAGGTAATGACACTGATCCCCAAAAAGATAATTAAACAATGAATAATAATCAATTATATCTTAATTCATCAAATGAATTGATGCTGTCAAGAAACATCCAGCTTCAAATATCTCAAAAAGAATTTGAGTTGCAATTATTAAATATTAATGATAGATATAGTTCTTATAAGCCTTATCCTTATCAAAATATAATTAAAAAGCAAAGTTTAGAATTGGAGATTTCAAATCTAAAGAATAACAGAGATATACATCTTGGTTTTGCTATTGAATCTGCTTTATTATTAGCAGAACAAGATTTAATAAGTAATAATGTATATTCGATGGCAAGTATTGCAATAAGTTCAATAAACTCATTTTTACAATCACAAAAAATTGATTTTAAACTTTCATATTCTGCACAAGTTAGGTTATCTAAAATATCTTTTCTTATGCAGAGTAAAAATAATATTGCAAGTTTAAACACAGAAATAGCTCGATTAAAAAATATTTGTAATTTACCAATAACATAATAATTAAATTTAAAAATAAAGCTTATAAATTGGTATATATAATATATTATTATCTGCCAAATCATAATCGAAAATTAACTTTAATAGATTATAAATTTATTATTTTTGATATAGGAATGAATTATTTATATAATTTGCAACAGATAATATGGTAAGAAATGATATTAATGATTTTTTTAGTCAAAATATAAAAAGACCACATCTCTTTATTTTAGGTGCAGGGGCAACAATGGCTACCATTCCAAGTGGTGATAAAAATGGAAGAAAAAGTTCTGTCATGAATAACTTTCTTTCCGCAATAGGTCATGCAGATATTTTATCAGGTATAAAGTTACACACACAGAGTAAAAATATAGAAGAAATTTATTCTGAACTAGCGGAACGTCCTGAATGTTCAGAAGTAAAAATAAAAATAGAAAATGCTATATATAAACATTTTGCACAATTAGAACTTCCTGACACGCCAACACTATATGATTATTTGCTAATATCTTTGCGTGGTAAAGATTGTGTCGCAACATTTAATTGGGACCCATTATTATTACAAGCCTATAATAGGGTTAATAAAATAACAAAAGATTTACCTCATCTTTTGTTTTTACATGGATGTGTGTCTGTTGGTGTTTGCGAAAATTGCGGATGGGCAGAACCACTTCAAAATGGTTCTTGTTATAAATGTGGTGGAATATTAAAGCCATCCAAGTTGATGTATCCTGTTGTTAATAAGAATTATGATCAAGATATTTTTATCAAACGGAATAAAAATATATTTCTTGATTTTTTAGAGAAAGGATGTATTATAACGATTTGGGGGTACTCTGCTCCTGAAAGTGATGTTATGGCTAAGCAATTGATGATAGAAGCCTTTAACAGAGGTTTACATAGATTGGATTATATTGAAATAATTGATATTGATAATGAGGATTCATTATATAAAAAATGGTATAAATTAGCAGAGCATACTAATTTCCATATTAAAATTTATAAGAATTTGTTAGATTCTATTATAGGAGAATTTCCTAGAAGAAGTGTTGAAGGATATACAAAACGATATTTCGAAGGATGGTGGAATGGTAATGAAAGATTATTTTCTGATATTAATACATTTGACAAACTTGCAGAAGTAATACAACCTTTAATAGAAAGTGAAATCTAGATAATTTATTGAAAGGTTTTAAATACTTTTATTTAGAATTAAAGTTTGTAAGAAAAATGTGGTGAATTAATTGTTGTATTTTGTCATTACACAACTAAAAATAAATGGAAGCATTAAAACAGATATTGAAATCATATTTTGGATATGACAGTTTCAGGCCGATGCAGGAAGAGATAATAAAGAATGTGATACAAAAGAATGATTCTTTAGTGCTTATGCCTACAGGCGGCGGAAAGTCGATATGCTTCCAATTGCCGGCGCTGATGCTCGAAGGTACGGCTGTGGTTATATCGCCTCTGATATCACTGATGAAAGACCAGGTGGAGGCGCTGCGTGCAAACGGAATAATGGCAGCGACACTGAACAGCGGTAACGACGAGGCAACAGACAGAGTGATACGTGAACAATGTAAGCAGGGAAAGATAAAACTGCTGTATATATCGCCGGAACGCTTTATGACAGAAATAGTATGGATAGGGCAGATTATGAAAGTGTCGCTGTTCGCAATAGACGAAGCTCACTGCATATCACAATGGGGACACGACTTCAGGCCAGAATATGTGCATCTTGGCGTGTTGCATGAACGCTTTGCCGATGTACCTATAATAGCATTGACTGCTACTGCCGACAAAACGACAAAGGCAGACATAATAGACAAACTGAACCTACGCGATCCACAGATATTTGTAAGTTCGTTCGACCGCCCAAATCTTAGTCTTGATGTAAGGCGCGGATACTCGGCAAAGGAGAAACTGAACACCATATTGGACATAATAGACAGGCATCCTTATGAGAGTGGGATAATATACTGTCTGTCGCGTAAGGAGACAGAGCGGCTTGCAGGGAAGCTGAAGCGTGAGGGCGTTGCCGCCGGAGCATATCATGCCGGACTGGAGATGGAAGAGCGCAGCAGAATACAAGAGGACTTTATAAAAGACAAGATAGACGTAGTGGTGGCAACGGTGGCTTTCGGCATGGGCATAGACAAGAGCAACGTGAGGTATGTGATACACTATAACCTGCCTAAGAGCATAGAGAGCTTTTATCAGGAAATAGGACGCGGAGGACGCGACGGACTGCCCACGGAGACGGTGCTGTTTTATAACATAGGCGACCTTGTAACCCTGCGCAGCTTTGCCGACGAGAGCGGACAGAGCGAGCTTAACAACGAGAAACTGAACAGAATGCAGGAGTATGCCGAAGCACAGGTGTGCCGAAGGCGCATACTGTTAAACTATTTTGGTGAGGTGAGCGAACACGACTGCGGCAACTGTGATGTATGCAACAATCCTCCGCAGCATTTTGACGGCACGATGATAGTGAAGAAAGCACTGTCGGCAATAATGCGCACAAAAGAGCGTATAGGCTTTACTACGACGATAGACATTCTGCGCGGCACTATGTCTGCCGACGTGGCGGCAAACAGATATGATTTGCTTAAGACTTTTGGAGTGGGGCACGACGTGCCGGCACGCGACTGGCGCGACTATCTGTTGCAGATGCTGCAGATGGGCTTTATAGAGATAGCATATACCGAAGACAAGCATCTGAAGGTAACGATGCTGGGACGTGAGGCATTGTTTGGCGACAAAAAAGTGGAGCTTGCGATGATTAGGAGAGAGGACAGACGGAAGAATAAAATCAAGCAGGCGCAGCAGGAATTGCCCATGCAGTATAGTAATGGCGATAAGACGGAAGACCCGGCCCTGTTCAGTGTGCTGCGTAAGCTGAGGCAGAATATTGCAGAAGAAAACAACTGGCCGGCGTATGTGGTTATGTCTGACAAGACACTGCACGCCCTTGCCAAAGAAAAGCCCACAACGCTGAAGGCATTCAGCAACATATATGGCATAGGCGAATATAAACTGAATACCTACGGCAAGAGATTTGTGGATGTGATAAAAGGATATGTAAATTCATGACAATGGTGGTGTCGGGAATGATGACTGCATATGTTATTGTCTACGTATCGTATTTGCGTAGACAATAACATAAAATGGGAAAAAAGAGCGTTCTAACATCCGCTTCCGTCAATGCTGCATGATTGTCCTTCTTCCTTTACAGGCGGCTGTAAGCCGGCTTTATCCGCACGGAATGTAACGGTGCCGTCTTCAAGAACAAAACATGGAATGCCTACAGAGCCTACACGCTTCATGACATCGAAGGCAGGATTTTTGTCGCGCAGCCTTAGAAACTCTTTAAGATTTCTTACATGTTCGCCGATGTCGACGACTTCATATTTGTCGTTCCCCTTAACTTGCTCTTTAACGTCTGTGCAGTCAGGGCATGTGTTCATTACATAAATCTTAATCATAATGCAAATGTTTTTAGTTTGACGAATAAATGTCATGGCATATAATGCCAATGACAAAGTTAAGGAAATTTACTTATATCAGTATGTGCTGCGGCGATAAATGTTGTGTAAAATATGAAATATATGTCAGAAACGGCCGGCAACGATTATAGAATGTAAGGTTGGGCGGCAAATAGTATAAATGCATGTCGGCTGTAAGGCAATGAGCGTAAAAGCTGTAGCAGCAGTGTAAACTTATATGATATTGTGGCTTTGTGATGATGTATTTGGCTTTAATTTTGTACTTTTGTAAAGTATAGAATATTTGTCGCTTAATGAATAGTGTCGGTTTGTGTGGTTTTCATATAGAGAATCATTGGGCATTCATTTGTTTGTGGCATGTATAGTTTGAATTTTTCAATGACGAATATGGATAAAAAGATATTATTCCTTCACGGATTCTTTGCCAGTGGCCAATGTGTGCCGGCACTTAGTCTTAGAGAGGCTCTAAAGGGAAAGGCTGAGGTGATAACGCCCGACCTGCCGATACATCCAGATGAGGCCATGGCGATGATTAAAGACATCTGCGACAGTGAGAAACCTGACGTGCTTGTAGGCAACAGTTGCGGGTCGTTTTATGCACAGATGGCTGCCAACATAGAAGGCATACCGGCACTGCTGGGCAATCCGTATTTTATGATGACGGAGTTTTTGAAAACCAGAATAGGTGAGCATGAATATAAGTCGCCGCGCCAAAACGGCAGGCAACGTCTGGTAATTGACGAGAAACTTATTTGTGAATTTTCCGAGATGGAAGCTGTTCAGTTTGAGTGCTGCAAGGATGAAAACAAGGAACGGATATGGGGACTTTTCGGCGAGAATGACACTCTGGCGCATTTCGAACCGTTGTTTATGGAGCATTATAAACATGCTTATCATTTCCCGGGAGGACATACACCTACGGCAGATGAGGTGAAGGAATGGTATGTGCCGCTGGCTGAAAAAATGCTGGTACAAAATTTATAGCTGTAAATGCTAACGGCAGGAAGCAAAGTGTTTCTTATCTTGACAAATGTTAATAATTGATATTATGAGGACTGAAAAGATAACCGCAGAGAATGTAGACAACGTGCAACTGAAAAGTCTGTATGAGAGTGCGTTTCCGAAGGAAGAGCGTATACCATATGATGAGTTAAAAGGGCTGTTGGGAGTTATGCCCATAGACTTTATGGCATATTATGACGAAGACGTGTTTGTTGGCTTGACGATGGTTCTTAACCGCAAAGACTTTAACTGGGGCTGGTATTTCGCCGTAAGGGAAGAGCTGCGCGGCAGGGGATACGGACAGCATATTCTAACTGCATTGAAGGCAAAATATGCAGACAGACGACTGGTTATAGATATAGAATCGCCATGGCAGACAGACTGCAACAACAAGGAGCAGCGTTGCAGAAGATATGAGTTTTATAAGCGTAACGGATTCCGCGACACCCAGACGGCAAAGAGTTTTGAAGGTATTGACTACACAATATTGTTGCTGGGGGAAGGGACGTTTACGCAAAATGACTACGACAGCATAATAGATGATTTAAGAAAGTTTTGGAAGAATCTGCCAAAGGAGGACTGATGATGACGATAGATGAAGCTATAAAGCACAGGCACAGCGTGAGGGCTTATAAGAACATGCCTCTGACAGACAACGATGTGAAACTGCTTGAGGGTAAGATAGAAGAACTTAATGCCATGGGGCATCTGCATATGCAGCTGATACAGAATGAGCCTAAGGCTTTTCAGGGTATGCTGGCAAAGTATGGCAAGTTCAGAAACGTTAACAACTATATCGTTATGGCAGGAAAGAAGGCAGATGACCTTGATGAGCGTATCGGCTATTATGGTGAACAACTGGTGCTGGCAGCGCAGATAGCCGGGATGAATACCTGTTGGGTAGGATTGAGCTATAAGAAAGTGCCTGGAACGTATGTGCTTGATGATGATGAAGCAATAAAAGCCTATATTTCGATAGGCTACGGCGAGACAAACGGCGTGTCGCACAAAATAAAGCGCATGGAGCAGGTGAGCAATGCTGACGGGGCAACTCCTGAATGGTTTAAGAGTGGAGTTGAGGCCGCCTTGCTCGCTCCTACAGCAGTGAATCAGCAGAAGTTTTATTTTGAGTATGTTAGCGCCGACGGAATAAATCCTGCAATGGTACGTGCAAGGCGTCAGTTCTCATTGGTAGGTTATACTAAAATGGATTTAGGTATAGCCAAACTGCATTTCGAAATAGGAGCAGGCCTGGAGAACTTTGTGTGGACAGAATAAGTATAGATATTAAATGCTTATAACACAGATGGACCGACGGCTAGTGGAGGTAGCTCAATTGTCTGTGGACTTATTATCAAATTTTAGAGCTAAGACCTTATGACATTATAATAAAATAAGTCCAAACCGATTATTGATTTTTGTCGGTTTGGACTTATTCTTATCAGTTGTGCCAACTACAGCATTGTATCTGCGATGTTTATTGATTCAAGAACGGATCGAGAAGAGCCATCAGATCTGATTTAGACATTGCGCCACTTTGTCTGTAAAGGATTTCTCCATTTCTGAAGAGCATTAGAGTGGGGACTGATTGTATGCCATAGCGTCCGGCTGTATCATTGTGTTTGTCAACGTCAACCTTAATGATACGTATCTTGTCGCCGAGAGTTGCCTTAACTTGTTCTAATACAGGGTGCATCATTTTGCATGGACCACACCATGTGGCAAAGAAGTCTACTAGGACGAGACCATTGCCGGATATTACGTCGTTAAAAGTTTCCATCGCTTTTCGTGATTAAATTAATAACTTATTTGTAATTCTAACAAGCAAAGTGTGTGCCAAGCTTGTTCATGTAGACATTTTGCAGAGCTTCGGACATCTCGTTTTTGTATAGATGAGGTTTATTTATTATAGATTGTTGAGTATTGATTAATATTTTGTATATTTGCAGTGGACTTAAAGATTATGTTTGTCAAGCTTTGGCATACAAACAACTATTGAAAAAACATGAGAGGTATTATGTTAAGTAAAATTTGTGACAAAAGAGCTGTGTTGTATTTATTGGGAATGAATATAATGTCTGTCGGTATTTTATTGAGTACACGTACAGGGCTTGGTGTTGCGGCTATAAGTTCTGTTGCTTATTCATATTCAACATTCCTGCATATTTCATTCGGAACGGCGAATTTTATATTGTATATCATTTTTATAACGATTCAGGCAATATTGTTAAAGTCATTGTCGTATAAACTGCTTTTGCAGATACCGATGGCTTTTCTTGTCGGGTTATTTATTGATTTATATGATATAGTGATTCCGGTTATTCATCCAAAATTTATTGTCGGATTGCTATTATTGGTAATGTCAAATATTCTTACGGGAATAGGAGTTTATTGTATGACTCGTGCTAACCTGATATTAGACCCTGGTAATGCGATAGTAGACACTCTATGTAAAGTGTTGCATAAGCCGTTTTCTTATCTTCGCATACGTTTCGATGTCTCTTTGGTTGTATTTACAATTTTATCAGGACTATTAATAGTCAACAAGGTTGTTGGCGTTGGTTTGGGTACTGTTATTTCTGCCTATTTGATAGGGCGGTCTGTTGGAGTGACAGACAGGACTGTTGGTATATATATAACGAAATGGACAGGTAAGTACGATGGAAAATGAGATACAGGAATATTTATATAGACTTATTTCCGGAGCGTGTAGATTCTATATTGTGTAAATGTGAATCAGAACTGACTTATAAGTTGCACTAAAGCAGGTTTTGGGTGGCCTATTCATGTTTTAGCCGAAAAATCTTCATATAAAGCCTATTTTCTACTTCTTATTTAGACCGGTATCCGAATCAATGAAATAATGGATATGACAGTCAATACAGTGCAAATACGGAAGAGTTATGCTGGCCATGTTGGAGAGGTCGTTAGATAAAAAGTCTTATGTATTATTTATTTCTGTTATGCAAATACGTGCTGTTATTGATGTCTCCCTTTGATGATTACATAAATGATAACTGGTGCGCCCATTATTGGGGTGACAGCATTAAGGGGTATGATGCCGTTGTCGCCAGGAAGAACGCATATTATGTTGCACAGAAGTGATATGGCCGCTCCGGAAAGAATAGTGCCAGGTATGAGATAGCGGTGGTTGTCTGTCTTAAGAAGCATACGTGCTATATGTGGAACGGCAAGTCCGATAAATGCAATAGGACCACAATAGGCGGTGGTAACGGCGGTAAGAAGGCCTGTTACCAATAAAAGGCAATTGCGCAACTTGATGGTGTTTATACCAAGATTTTCTGCATATTGTTCGCCTAACAACACGGCATTGAGAGGTTTAATGAGAAGCAAGGCACATATTAGACCTACTATTGTAACAGCCGCGAACAGAGGCATCTGAGCCATAGACACTCCTCCGAAGTTGCCTAATCCCCATATCATATATGAGTGAACGCCCTCTTCAGTCGCAAAGAAGTTGAGCAGCGATATTGCAGATGAGGATATATAGCCTATCATAATGCCGGTGATAAGGAGCATGACGTTATTGTTTACAAGATTAGAGAAAAACAATAATACAGCCATTACTGCCACAGCACCTACAAATGCGGCAATAAGTACAGCCAGAAATCCAGTAACAGAAACTGCTCCTGCCGTTATACTTCCACCAAACAGAAGCATAACGAAAGCCACGCCAAGGCTGGCACCACTATTGATACCGAATATAGACGGACCGGCAAGAGGATTGCAGAATGCGGTCTGAAGTAATAATCCGCTGACAGCTAATGCTCCACCACATAAAATGGCCGTAAGAGCCTGGGGTAGGCGAGTCTGCAATATTATATATTTCCAACTTTCATTTACCTCATCGTTGCCGCTGAAAATATCGATAATGCTGTTTATCGGTATTTTCACGGCTCCATAGATGATGTTAATTACAAACAGAGCAATTATTGCCAAAGTTATTACAACAAAAAATCTGCAATATTTTTTCATTTTATATGTTCAAAGTATTTCGCTTTGCCAAGTTCGGTTATTTCCGGATGTGTTATTATGATGAAGTCACGCAGCAACAAGTCTGGATGGAATGGGGTGTCTTCGTAGAACGTGTTACTGTAAGTATTGCATCCGAAGACCATCTTGTTCTTGAATGCCTTAAACTGTGAGTATCCGCTGTTTTCCGTCAACAATGATTTGTAGGTGGCTTTTTGAGGACTATTATATCTGATAAGCCAAATGTCGCTGTTGCCGGCTTTTTCGAGGACTATCTCAAACGGTAGGGGCAGACTGCCGCTGCTTTTTTCGGCAGAAAAAGGATATGCCGCATTTGCATCTGCAATTATTTGTCCGATGGTGCTTTGTCCGCCTGGAACATACCATACAGAACTGTTTATCTTGTCGATAATTACAGAATGTCTTGTCTTGGCAGTTTTGGCAATTTGCTTGAGGCTGTTGTATTTTGTCTCAACGTCATTAAATATGCTGTCAGCCTGTTTTTCTGCACCAAACAGCATTCCATAGAATTTCATCCATTCTGCTCTTCCCAATGCTGTAGTTTCCATGTAGTCAGCAGTTTCAATGATGGGCTTTTCCCACTCATTAAGACGTCCGTAGCCTCCGCTGTTCTGAAATGGAGAAATCAATATTGCGTCAGCGTTTATACCTATAATCTTTTCGAGTGTTGGGGTTATTCCGCTGCCGCAGTCAGCAATTTTGTTTTCTTTGCATTGTTGCTGAATCCATGGCAGATTAATATATTTGACATCACAAACCCCTTTGATGTTCTGACCTTTGCCAAAAGACATAATCAGGCCGCAGTGAACAGATGTCGTTACAACCGCACGTTGCAAAGGCGTTCTGACAATAGTGCCCTGTGGCAGATTGGCCGGCAGTTCTTTGTTTGATGGTACAAGGATGTATGTATGAAGTATTTTTCCTTTGTTCCAAGGATCGTTCAGGGTGACAACGTTGTAACCGTCGCATTTGATTATATGAAGCTGCTTGGCATATTTAAGTTCTAGGGTGTCCCCGCTAAAAGATGTATCAGTGCTGTTACCCCGGCATGCGCACAGGGTAATCAGCACTGATATCAGTAAAGAGGTTATCGTTAAATTTTTATTCATAAACAACACCAGTATTGAATGCTATTGCATTAGGGCCAACTCCGGTAGAGAACATCTTAACAAAGGTTCCGTCTTCTTTGTACATGTTGACATAGCCATCTGTAGTATAGCTTGCATATCCGGTGTCAGGATTCTTGCTGTAAGAAGTGATAAACACATATCCGTTAACAGGGTCAACTCCAATTGCAGATGGGCTGAACGGCAGGTTGTCTGTTATGAATGTCTTAACTTCGCCGCTTGCAATGTTGTAGACGCTGTAAGTAGGAGTGACGGGAGAAACATAGCTGTAAGGAGCATTTATTACGTAGATGTTTTTCTTATCTGTCGCCATCATTGTTGCGTCGATAAGGTTTGTTACCTTCTTGTCTGCAGTAATCTTCTTTACACCGGCGCCATATTGGTTGTAATTAGAATCATAAAGACCACTGTCCATCACATAAAGTGTTCCGTCGATAACACTGATGCCAACAGGGTTTGTTATCAATGGGTCGGTGAGATTTGTAACGCTTCCATCGGTAAGGTTGATGTATGAAATAGAAGGATTTTGGCCATTGCCATAGCTACTGTTTGCTACATAAAGCATATTGCCGTCTATAGCAATTCCCTCAGGATATGAACCAGCCTGATAAATCTTATCCAGATTTAAAGATGCTGTGTCGATTGCTGCAACGTAGCCTTTGAATGTTGACACATAAATTTTTCCGTTTCCGGCTGCAAGACGTCTGGGAGTCTCACCCTTGTCTGCTCCCATAACTTCGGTTGTCTTTATTGTTCCGACAGACACCATTGTGTTCTTGTTGACAACTTCAACTGTATTTTCACCCGTTACAACAATATACATCTTGTCACCATAAATCAGAGCGTCATTAGGTGTTGTACCAAGATTGCGTCCATTGGCAGCCTGAAATACCTTCTGGGCGGCTGTCTGTGTAGAATAGTCAATAGATGTGATGCTGCCGCTGATTTGAGAACTCATGTTTCCTGAGTTTACAATGAAGGCACCTGTGCTTACATCAATAGGTTTCGGAACGTAATTATCGTCATCGTCGCTGCACGATGTAAATGATACGCATAATGCAATTGCTGCAAAACTTAAAAATTTTTTCATTTCTTTTTTTGATTAAAATTTATAATTTATTGAAAATTGATAGCTTATTCCCGGCATCGGATATGCCTTGACAATTTCGTATTGCTTGTTGAGAAGGTTTTTGATGTCTCCTCGTAGGGTAATCGTGTTTTTGGCTATTTTAAACGACCTGAAAAGGGTTATGCCGGTTTCGAAAAATCCCGGTATGTTAGAGTCTTCATAATGTTCGTTATTTGAACTGCGGCTGCTCATACCGGTGCCGTGTACTGTGAGGTTTACCCATGGATTTTCGTAACAAACAGAAACGCTTCCAGAGTGTAATGGTGTATAGGCAATCTGGTATCCATAATATGGAGATTCCGGATTAGTACGGTTTTCTGCATTCTGCAGGCTATAGCTGGCTGTAAGAGTTATCAAATGCTTGTCTGAAAACTTATGCATTACATTAGCCGTTGCGTCTAAGCCCAACACTCTTACCTTTCCGACATTTATGTTTGTCCATATAAACATATTGTATGGTACGGCAACTATTTTGTCTTTAACATGGTTGAGATATCCGTCTAATGTTATTTTGATATTTGTCTTTTTTGTGACATCTTGTAATAATGTGAATCCTATATTATATTGATCAGTGCTTTCAGGAAGCAGATTTGTGCTGCCGTAATGATAGAAATATGACTCATTGAATGTTGGTGCCCTGAATATATTTTTATATGATGCTCTAATATAAAAGTCATTATTTTTAAAAACTTTATATGAGAGTGACAGAGATGGTGAGAGTTTGCTCATGTCGCGTGCAGATTCTCCATATTCTGCACCATTGTAATATAGTGAAAGCAGCAACTTTCCGATGATAGACAGTCTTGCTGATTTATATTTAGCTGTAGCTGCCTGAAGAACGGTATGCCTAAATGGGTGTGTATCTGTTGAAAGGCTGCTGTTCATGTTGTTATAGCTGTAGTCGGCAGAATAGCAGAACGCCCAGTCTTTAAATGGAGTGTACAGGAGACTTGCAGATGTATAAGCTTCTCTTTGCCAATAATCAGCATCTTTTATGCCGTCGCTATATGAACCGTCTTTATATTTTGAGGCTGCCCAGTTATATTTTGCATTAACTTTTAAAGATAGATTGCTACTGTTAAATGTGCGGTAGCCGATTTGGGCAAAGAAGTTCTGGTCTCTGAGCTCTTCATTGCTTATATTTGTGTAATATCTGACTTGTCCGGGCAGTTGTCTGTCGTTATCATAATAATATATTTTGCCGCTTAATTCATTGCGGGTATTAATGTTCCATATAAAATTAGTCTCACCATGCCCTGATTTCATACGACTGTTTGTGCGGCGCTCTTTTGTAACGACTGAAATATTGCGTAGCGTGAAAGGATAATCGTTTTCTGCATAGACGAATTCTCCAATTGCCGAGAAAGAAAATTTGTTTGAAAAATTCTGCTCGTATCTTATAAATGGACTAATATATCCGAATGAACCAACTTTCAGCTGAGTGGTCAGATGAGGAGCTGTGTCTTCTGTAGGAGACTTTATTGTCCTTATGTTAATTGATGCCGGTAAACTGGCATTTTTTGCGGGTATAAAAATGTCGTCATTATCGCCGATGACAAGCGATATGTTGTCGATGTTTTCTAAGGAATAGCGCGACAGGTCGATTTGTCCGCTCTGACAGTCGCTAAGCATGATTCCGTCATAGCTAACGCCTGTATGCTGAGTGCCGAAACTTCTGACAGAAACGGTTTTCATACCTCCGGCACCACCATAATCACGTATGGTTATTCCGGGCATACGGTTAAGGGCATCAGCTATATCAGTGATGCCTGCAGTATTAAGGTTTTTGTTGTTGATTACATATAATGGCGATGTACTGGTAACTTCGTGCTTTTTTTTATTTTCTGTGACCACAACATCCTGCAACTGATATGTGTTATCAATTGTATCATTTTTTTCAGATTGCGCTTGAGCACAAAAAGGAACTGAGCATACCAGAACTAATGCCGTTATTTTTTTCATGTGTAAAATGTTTTATCAACAGCTTTCCTCGAAGCTGGTGGGATAAACTGTTTCAATGGCAGGTCTTCTGACTTATTGTCATAAAAGCAAACGCCTTCCCTATAATACACAGTGGCTATTTTGTTTGCTTCATAAACGACAAATTACAGCAGCGGGACTGTCAGGGATTTTCACCTTGTTCCCTTTTAATCATCGTATGATGAACCGATTGATTGTGCAAAGGTAATGATAATAATTATAATTTTAATAATAAAACAGTTAAAAAGATGATATGATACATTCCTTTTAATAGAAAGTGCGTATATATGTTTGGTAAATTGATGTGGTACGAAAAATAGCCATACCAGCGATAAGCACGGTATGGCTATTATATGATATTTACAATTGTGATGCTAAATGTATGCTTGTGTTTTAGTATTCGTCATCATCTGCGACATCTTCTGCTGTAAGATCGAGGTCTTCAGGATTTTCCTCGATTGTTGTTCTGTAGCTTTCTTCTGTCAGCTTATCTTCGTCGAATGCGTCATCATCATCGTCATTGTCATACTTTTCATCAATCTCTGGCAGATCCTCGTCGTCATCTTCGTCTGAATCGTATTTGCGAGAGTCGTCTGTTCCAAATTTAAGACGGGGCTTTTCTGTTTCAGGCTTAAGTTTTGCAAAAATAGCTTCAATCCATGCACCTTTTGAAATTTCCAATACTTCAAATCCGTCAGCAACTTTCTTTTCGTACATTCCGCCAACTTTATGTAATCTGTCTTTGGGTAAAGTTGTTGTACTTATGTCAAATCCGCTCTGTATGATATCCTGAATGCTTTGTGACAAAGAATCCCAACCTCCGCCAAAATTACGATCGATAACTTCAAGCAGTTTTGTTGCAGAAATATGTCGGATGTTCTCGTATGTTAGGTCTGTTACCCTTAATATAGGACGTTTTTTTATTCCTATTTTGACCTTCTGGCTTTCATCTACAGGCATTGTGCCAATCTGGAAACCGCGGGCTTCATACTTCTTGATTATTTCAGGGCGATCTATCTTTATTTCTTCAACTTCAAATGCGCTTTTGATGATATCAATGTAGTGCTTGATGTTTTCTCTTATATCGGAGTCTTTTTCTGCAACTTCCAACATTCTGAAGACATCATTCTCCTGAATATCCCAAACGTTACTTTTGTTGATGGTTTTTAATGTAAGTGACTTCTTATCAATATCTTTCATATTTCTTTTTAATTAATTTCTTTTTATTTTAAAATATATCTCTATCTTTCAGTACAGGAAACTTTGAACGATAATGATTCAGCTTGTCTAAATCAATTTCAGCAGTGATAGCCTGTTCTTTTTCGTCGGACTTGGCTAGTAAAGCGCCTTTGGGGTCAATGATGGCACTATTTCCGTTATATTGACATCGGTCATCTTCCCCTGTGCGGTTACATCCAATTACATAGCATTGATTTTCAATGGCCCTTGCTCTTAATAGGATGTTCCATGCATCCTGCCTGTTTTGAGGCCAGTTGGCCACAAAAATTATAGCGTCATAGTCTTCTTTATATCTCATCCATGCAGGGAATCTTAAATCATAACAGGTCTGTAATAAAAAACGGAAATTTTTATATTTCGCAATTACTCTTTTGTCGCCTGCTGTATAGTATACGTCTTCTCCTCCGTATTTAAACAAATGGTGCTTGTCGTAGTAATAATATTCTCCGTCAGGCATTACAAAATATAATCTGTTTCTGTACTGCGACTGATGTGTCAGGATAGAAAGACTTCCACATATTGCACATCTGTTGGATTGTGCTGTTTCTTTCATCCATTCAAGTGATTTCTGAAAATTGACTTCAGCAGAATATTTTGCCGGATCTGTTATAAATCCTGTCGCCCACATTTCTGGCAATATGTATAAATCAGAGCCAGGATTGTTGGATATAAGTTGACCTGCTACAACCTGATTCTTATCAGGCTGCACCCACTTGATATCCGTTTGGAGGATTGTAACTTTCACTATTTATTCTCGTTTTCAGTTTCTATGAATGCTGCAAAAGTAATATATTATCTTTTATTCGCAAGTTTTTAATAGATATTTTTTGCATAAATGACATATATTTTCTACTTTTGCATTTATGGTTAAGCCTTTAGCAGAGAGATTAAGACCCAAGGTTCTTGACGACTATATCGGACAGAAACATCTTGTCGGTAAGAATGCCGTTCTCCGTAATATGTTGGAAGCCGGAAGAGTGACATCTTTTATCTTATGGGGGCCTCCTGGGGTAGGAAAGACGACATTGGCCTTGATAGTGGCAAATCACTTAAAAGTACCCTTTTATACATTGAGTGCTGTTACAAGTGGTGTGAAAGATGTCAGGGATGTTATTGATAAAGCCAAGAATGCTGGCTTCTTCAATAATTTTACTCCTATATTGTTTATTGATGAGATACACCGCTTTAGCAAGAGTCAGCAAGATTCTTTGTTGGCTGCGGTTGAGAAAGGTATAGTTACGTTGATAGGCGCAACCACGGAAAATCCTTCTTTTGAAGTTATCAGACCGTTGCTTTCAAGATGTCAGCTTTATGTGTTGAAGCCCTTGGAAAAAGAAGACTTGCTCGGACTTTTGCAGCGCGCTTTAAGAGAAGATGTTGAACTGAAGAAAAAAAATATAGAACTGAAAGAGACTAATGCCATTCTAAGGTATAGCGGGGGAGATGCCCGTAAATTGTTGAATATTTTAGAGTTGGTCGTTGATTCTGTCAATAGTGAAAAAATTGAGATAACTGATGAAACTGTAGTAGGGTGCTTGCAGCAAAATCCTCTTGCGTACGATAAGGACGGAGAAATGCATTATGATATAATATCTGCGTTTATAAAAAGTATTAGAGGTTCTGATCCTGATGCAGCGTTGTATTGGCTAGCACGTATGATTGAAGGTGGTGAGGACCCTAAGTTCATTGCTCGCAGACTTGTTATAAGTGCTTCAGAGGATATTGGCTTGGCGAATCCTAATGCGCTGCTGCTTGCTAATGCTGCATTTGATGCTGTAAATAAAATAGGATGGCCTGAGGGGAGAATTCCGTTGGCCGAGGCAACGGTGTATCTTGCGACGAGTCCCAAAAGCAATTCTGCATATAACGGTATTAATCATGCACTTGAAGTTGTTGCCAGGACTGGTAATCTGCCGGTGCCATTGCATTTGCGTAATGCTCCTACGAAACTTATGGCTGATCTAGGATATAGTGACGGGTATAAGTATTCACATGATTATCCGGAACATTTTGTTGAACAACAATTCTTGCCTGATGAACTTGTTAATGAGCGGATATGGCATGGGCAACATTCGCCCAATGAGGAAAAGTTGTATCAACGAATGTTGAAGTGTTGGGGAAACAGATTTAAAGAATAACAAAAATATATAACTATGAAGATTGTTGTTTTAGATGGATATAGTGTAAATCCAGGTGATTTATCATGGAACGGAATAAAAGAATTAGGTGATTTGACAGTATATGACAGAACGTCTCCTGATGACGTAGTGTTGCGTGTTGAGCAGGCTGATATCGTGTTGACAAATAAAGTTGTGTTGTCTGATGCCATAATGGCTAAGTTGCCTAATTTGAAATATATAGGAGTATTGGCTACTGGAGTCAATATTGTTGATATTGCAGCAGCGCGGAAACGTGGTGTCATCGTAACGAATGTGCCTGCTTATAGCACAGACAGTGTGGTTCAGATGACTTTTGCGCATATTTTAAACATTACCAATCGCGTTGCTCATTATTCGAAACAGAATCGTAATGGCCGATGGAGCGGTAATGAAGATTTCTGTTATTGGGATACGCCTTTGAATGAACTTGCCGGAAAAACTCTTGGTGTGGTTGGACTTGGTAGTATTGGATATAAGGTGGCATGTATCGCACGTGATTTTGGTATGGATGTTTTTGCTTTTACAAGCAAGAATTCTGCAGATCTTCCTGATGGTATCCAGAAGACGACGCTGGACGGACTTTTAGGTATCAGTGATATAGTAACGTTGCATTGTCCTTTGACGGAAACGACTAAAGAGATGATAAACAAGGCTACCTTAAAAAAGATGAAGAAAGGTTCGATATTGATAAATACCGGTAGAGGCCCATTGGTGAACGAGAATGACGTTGCAGAGGCTTTAAATGAAGGATGGCTCGGGGGGTATGGTGCTGATGTTATGTGTCAGGAACCTCCACTTGAGGATAATCCTATTTTCAGCGCCCCCAATGCCTATATAACTCCTCATATAGCATGGGCTACTTATGAGGCTCGTGTGCGTCTTGTTAATATCGTGACCTCTAATATTAAGGCTTTTCTTGACGGTAAGCCGGTAAATGTTGTCAGCTAATGAATACAGTGCAGCTTGTTATAGAGTTTTTGGGAACATTCGCATTTGCTATATCTGGTATAAGATGGGCGGCGTTTAAAAACTTTGACTGGTTTGGAGGGTATGTTGTAGGGTTGGCCACGGCAATAGGAGGCGGTACAATTCGTGATGTTATGCTTGGTGTAACTCCTTTTTGGATGACAAATTCTATATATATAATATGTACGGCGGCAGCCTTGGTGCTTGCTATAATATTTAAGAAGGCTATAGTAAAGTTTTCTAGTACATGGTTCCTGTTTGATACTTTGGGACTTGCACTGTTTACTATAGCCGGTATACAAAAAACATTATATGCAGGCTTCCCGTTTTGGGTCGCAATCATAATGGGGTGTATCACAGGCGTGGCCGGAGGTATTATTCGTGATGTACTGATAAATGAAGTTCCGCTGATATTCCGAAAGGAGATTTATGCTGTTGCGTGCATATTGGGCGGTTTTGTATATCAGATATGTTATTATTGGGGATTAAATTTGGAGATTATTGTTATTTCAAGCTTTGTAACTGTTGTTGTTGTAAGGCTTATGGCAGTGAAATATCATATTTCTTTGCCTCATTTACATGAAATGGAAGAAAAATAATAGTTTTTCATTAAAAAGATACGGAAAAATTTTGCTGTATTAGAAAATATGCGTACCTTTGCATCGCATTTAAGAAATGGTCCCGTGGCTCAACTGAATAGAGCATCTGACTACGGATCAGAAGGTTACAGGTTTGAATCCTGTCGGGATCACAAATTAGGCTACCAATTATTATTGGTAGCCTAATTTGTTTGTATAAATAGTTCTGATGCTTGTGTTTTCTTTGAGGATAATAGGAATTTCGGCTCACCCGATAAATAGTGGGGGAAGAAAGAAAAATTATCTTTGCATCACGCAAAATTCAATGTTAGAGTCTTTGGTAAGCTTTATGCTGCCATACAATATATTGTCTCGTTTTACAATAGTAAAAGTAGAAATTTAATGTGGATATTTGTTGGAATTCCATAGAAATTCTGACCTTTACTATATGGAAACGAATCAATTGGAAGTGTTAGCCCGCCTAGTGCACAGCCTTCAGAGATACTAGATTATGTTAGTATAGTATGTGTTGAAGAATTTTCGACTGAGATTCATATTCACCTTGATGAATTAATGAATTCTGAATTATTACTCTTTAGAATCGCAAAGCTCTACGGATATCCCATTAAATTTCTACTGCACCAAAATTGCCTGCAAGAGGTGGCTTTTGGGCTTGTAAAAGATCACTTTTGGGGTGATAAAAGATGGCATTTTGCGTATTGTACTCATAATAGTGATATTTAATCAATTTGAGCCCATACAAGGCATCGGTTAAAAGTGCATAAGTTGTATATCGTCCTATTCATGTGCATGTTTGAAGTAAGTTCGGTAAGGTGGCTATAAGTTTATGAATTTGCAAGGTTGTCTATTGAAGGTGTTGCCTGGTAAAGAAGGATTAATGGTGTTTGAAATTTCAGAATGTGCCAAAATGAAAATATACAAATAGGGACATTGTTTCACTTTTCGACAAACGGCACGGACATTTGAGGTGACATTTTCTGTCGTTACAACTATATATTTTCAGGCCTTAGTCTGCTTCAGAGTCAAATTTCTTTGGAAAACTCGTCAATTATATAATAAAGTTCTATAATTTTGTTTTTGTTGCCTTAATATGAGGTTAAGAGTATTTTATGTATAGTACGCTTGATGATTGTGTCTTTACCTTGATATAAATAGCACAAAATAATATTGCAATATTATTTTGTGCTATTTATATAATTATGTACGAAGCTTTCAAGTGCTTCCCCTCTCAGTCCTATGTTTAAAACATTTCCTTTTTCGTCAACAATTATAGTGAATGGGATGGCCTGTATTCCATACATCTGAGCGGCACTGTTGCCCCAACCCTTAAGGTCGGACAATTGGATCCAGGTCATGTCCATTTCTTTTACTGCGTCTTTCCATTGCTCTTTGTCTTCATCAAGAGAGACGCCGACAATACCCAATCCTTGTTCTTTATATTTATTATATGTATTTACTAAATTAGGCATTTCTTGTCTACATGGACCGCACCAACTTGCCCAGAAGTCAATGATTGTTATTTTGTTTCTTGAAAATACGTCTTTTACAGACACCTGATTACCATTGATGTCTTCCATTACGAAGCTGATTTGTTCAGACTGTGTTTCGCTTTCTTTCTGTTCGCTGATTTCTGTATCGTTGGACGTGTTGTCGTTTTGAGGCGTGCCATTCTTTTGTGAATGGCACGCTGTCAAAAACATAATTATAATGGTTGAAAATGTTATCTGTCGAAATATTTTCATACTTATTATACTAAATATTGCGAACTGATGCTTTCGTTGTTTACGACTCTTCTGATTGTTTCTGCAAACATGTCTGCAACAGAGAGCTGTTTTACTTTTGCACATCTGTTAGAATATGGTATAGAGTCAGTGAAAACCATTTCTTCGAGTGCGGAGTTCTGGACTCTTTCGCTTGCAGGGCCACTCATTACACAATGCGAAGCACATGCTCTGACGCTTTTTGCACCAGCTTTTTTCATTGTGTCTGCAGCTTTTGTTATTGTGCCTGCAGTGTCTACCATGTCGTCAATGATAATTACGTTCTTGTCCTTGACGTCACCGATAATCTGCATGCTTTCAACAACATTTGCTCTTGCGCGTGTTTTGTTGCATAAAACAAGAGGACATCCAAAGTATTTAGCGTAAGTATTAGCACGTTTACTTCCGCCTACATCTGGAGATGCAATGACCATGTCTTCAAGTTTTAGGCTCTGAAGGTATGGGAGTATTACACCTGACGCATATAGGTGATCCACTGGAACATCGAAGAATCCTTGTATCTGATCTGCATGAAGATCCATTGTAATGAGTCTGTCGATACCTGCTACTCCGAGAAGGTCTGCCACCAATTTGGCACCAATGCTTACACGCGGCTTGTCCTTTCTGTCCTGACGTGCCCAGCCGAAATATGGGATGACAGCATTTATGCTTTTGGCAGAAGCACGTTTGGCAGCGTCTATCATAAGCAACAATTCCATTAGATTGTCAGAGTTGGGGAATGTGCTTTGGACTAAGAACACGTCGCGTCCACGTATAGATTCTTCATACGATACGGCAAATTCTCCATCAGAGAATTTAGTAATAAGAAGATTGCCTAGCGGACAATCAAGGCTTTGGCAGATTTTTTCTGCCAGGTACCTGGTGTTTGTTCCAGAAAATACCATAAAAGAGTTTTTGGCACTCATTTCTGTCTTTTGTTTTATTATTTATTATGATACAGCTTTTTTTAATTTCTCAAAATGGTTTATTAAATCTTTATAATCCAATTCATTGTGGATGTCAAACTTGTTCCATAGGTCATTGCATATGACAACACCGCCGAATCCAAGGTCTTTAGCGGCTTTTATGTTTTCCAAGCTGATGCCTCCTAAAGCGTAAACGTGTTTGTCGATGAGTCCCTTTTTCGCTGCGCCTTCTATGTCTTTATATGCAATGAGTTTATCTTCAGCATTTTTGTTATGGTTGTCAAACACATTGTATAAAAACACATATTCAGCTTTTTTCTTTATTTCATAGAGATCGTTTATGCTTGTACACGTTCTGCTGAATTTTCCTTTATAGTCTTTGGGAATTTCTTTTTCTTTATTGTCGATATGTATGCCGGCAAGACCATATTCATTTTTTAAATAATAATGGTCATGGACGGTTATTTTGTTGTAATAAGCTTCCGGTAAAAGCGAGAGCAGGCGTTCGGAATACATTGGTGATGCTCCCGGTTTGTATAGGTGCAAGTTGTCCATCCCTTCATCGAAAAGAGTTGTCAGGATCTTGTCTTCTTCTACAAAAAACGTAGGTTGAGTCATTATAACGAGTTTCATCGTTTATTTCTTTTTTTCAAATGCAAATGTATAAAAAAAAAGCCAAACCTACAATCTATAATGCAATAAAAATGAAGAATGTATTTTTTCGACAAATAATTATTCTTGACATATATTATTTGTACGGCATTTGGAGTAATTGTGATTAAACGAATAGGCTCGGAAAATACTTTTGGACATTAGCGTAATTCAATTGTATTTAGCATTAATATATCTTGTTGAGGCGTGTTGGTGAAGACATTGTTTGATTGATTTTGCAGAATAATAGTTTTGGATGGGTGTAATGAGTATGAAATCTTTATTGTAAATGGTACTGAATGAAAAAAAATGTGTAAGTTTGCGGACAAAAAATAAATTCTTAGTATGACATTTGATTTAAATACGTTTGAAGGATTGACTACTCCTTATTATATATTAGAAGAAAAGCGCCTACGTGGAAATCTGGAGCTGATAAAAAGTGTTGCAGAAAAAGCCAACGTTGAAATAATACTCGCATTCAAGGCTTATGCTTTATGGAAGACATTCCCTATCTTTAGAGAATATATAAAGGCAACAACTGCAAGTTCTCTTTATGAGGCGCGTATGGCTTATGAAAAGTTTGGAACAAAGGCGCATACGTATTCTCCTGCTTATACGGATTATGAAATAGAGGATATCTCGAGATGTTCAAGTTTTCTAACTTTTAATTCCCTGTCACAATATTCACGTTATGGGAAAAAGGCAAAAGAAGTGAATCCTGATTTGAACTTTGGTTTGAGGATTAACCCTGAATATTCTGAAATCGGCACGGATTTATACAATCCTTGTTCGCCCGGTACTCGTTTTGGCATTACCGCAGATAAGATGCCTGAAGTTTTACCTGATGATATTAAGGGCTTTCATTGTCATTGTCACTGTGAGAGTGGAGCTGATGTTTTTTTACGTACATTAGGACATATTGAAGATAAATTCTCAAAATGGTTTGGGCAGATTGAATGGATTAATTTCGGCGGCGGGCATTTGATGACGCGAAAAGATTACGACGTGGATCTTTTGATTGATACTTTGAATAGATTCCATGACAGGTATCCTTTGCTGAAGATTATATTGGAGCCAGGAAGTGCTTTTGGATGGCAGACAGGATGTCTTGTGGCTCAAGTAGTAGATTTGGTTGAAGACAAAGGTATAAAAACGGCTATTTTAAATGTCAGTTTCACTTGTCATATGCCAGATTGTCTAGAAATGCCATATATGCCTGTTGTTAGGGGGGCAGAGATTATAGAGGATGTAAATATGAAATGTTCGCTTGACGACGATAATGTGTATAGGTTGGGTGGCAATAGTTGCTTGTCTGGTGACTTTATGGGATGTTGGCGGTTTCATAATGAATTAAAAATAGGAGATAATGTCATATTTGAAGATATGTTGCATTATACAACGGTAAAAACAAATATGTTTAACGGAATCACCCATCCTTCTATAGCCATTATGCATACAAATGGAGAGTTTGAAATATTGAGGAAATTCACGTATGAAGACTACTTAAATCGTATGGATTGAAGAAAAAACGATTTTTTTTGAAAAAAAAGTCCGAAAAATTTTGTGAGTTTCAAAAAAAGCCGTATCTTTGCACCGCATTTAGAGAAATGCTCCTCACTAAAAGGAATAAGCGGAAATAGCTCAGTTGGTAGAGCACGACCTTGCCAAGGTCGGGGTCGCGGGTCCGAGTCCCGTTTTCCGCTCGCACATTCTGAATAAATGACACTTGGAAATATTTTCCTATTGTATTGCCCAGGTGGCGGAATTGGTAGACGCGCACGTTTCAGGTGCGTGTGTTTCACGACGTGCAGGTTCGAGTCCTGTTCTGGGCACATTGTTTATTCAGAATGATTTTATGATGGAGAGGTGGCGGAATTGGTAGACGCGCACGTTTCAGGTGCGTGTGTTTCACGACGTGCAGGTTCGAGTCCTGTTCTGGGCACATTGTTTATTCAGAATGATTTTATGATGGAGAGGTGGCGGAATTGGTAGACGCGCTACTTTGAGGGGGTAGTGAAAATTGTTTCGTGGGAGTTCGAGTCTCCTCCTCTTCACCAATCTTTTTTGGTCTTTTTGCGGAAATAGCTCAGTTGGTAGAGCACGACCTTGCCAAGGTCGGGGTCGCGGGTCCGAGTCCCGTTTTCCGCTCATATTAAAAAAGAAAAATACAATCAATCATGAATTTATATTTGCGATATTTTGATAAAGAGACATTAGTAAATAATGTTGATGATGCTATTGCCTTTTTGGCTTCAATTGAGGAGGTCGGTATGAATCCTGATTTGGAGAATGACATTCGTGAATATGTTGCAAGCGATGTTTATTATCCCAAACGATATAAAATAAGACCAAGAGTTTATTTTATTATAATCAAAACAGAGGCTGCTACAATGTTAGATTTTAAGCAGAAAAAAGCTTTACGTTCAAATATTAGTGCAGCTGATGACCAACGTGATAATGTTTCTCCGACTATAGCCCGTCTTAATGAGGAGAGACCTGGTTGGTATGAAGGTTCATTAGACTTTAAACGTGTTGTATTGGTGCCCATTACAGGAAAGCACGAATATCGTGATACACATTTTGTAGCCAGCTGTAAAGCTGTTTCTGGCTTGGACTGCTATAATAGAATTGTTGAACATCTTCGTGGACGCGTTGACAGTCGTAGTCAGTTTCCATCGGCTAAGGGAAAGAACTTTAAATTTAAGTATTTAGGTCTTTGGAAGTAGAGCTATGAATAAAGTAATGCTTATCGGTAATGTTGGTAAAGAGCCTGTCGTGCGTTATTATGATCACGATCAGGCCGTTGCAACGTTTCCATTAGCAACAACAGAACGTGGGTATACATTACCAAATGGAACACAAGTTCCAGATAGAACAGACTGGCATAATGTAGTACTTTCACGGGGATTGGCCAAGATTGTCGAAAAGTATGTCCATAAGGGAGATAAACTTTATATAGAGGGCCGTATACATTATCGTACTTATGACGATGCAAAAGGACTTAGACATTACGTAACTGAAGTTTATGCCGATAATATGGAACTGTTAACACCAAAATCTGCAAAGGAAATAAATCAGTCAACGGCAATTTCATCTGCTACTAATAATGAAGATGATGATGCACCGTTCTAGTTTTGGTTATTAATTTAATATTTCGTCTTTTATAATTTGAAGGCTATATATTTAAGGAAATCAAAAGATATTATATATGCCGTTGTTTTTAAACGAGGAAATATTTCCTGATGTCAGATTGGGTATTTGGGCTATTAGTGAATCCTCTGATGATTTTTGGGCTTTATCGCCATATGTAGAGAGCTCGCATAGTGAATTTAATGCTTTGTATAAATCAGAGCAAAGAAAGTGCGAAGTGTTAGCGGTGAGTTTATTGATAAAGGAAATTATTGGTGATAACGTACAGCTTTTGCATCAGGATAACGGAAAGCCATATTTGTCTTCTGGTATGAATATTAGCATAAGCCATACACGTGGCTTTGCTGTAATTATCGTTTCTCATAGTAAGCAAGTTTCTGTTGATATTGAATATTTCAGCAATAGAATAGAACGAATAAGGAGTAAGTTTATGCGTGATGATGAAAATGCGTCATCACAGGTTAAGTTACTGATGCATTGGTGTGCAAAAGAAACTATGTATAAACTGTTTCCAGAGGATAACTTGACCTTTAACAAAATGCAGTTATTATCTGTTGATGGAAATGATTCAACTGGGATAATAACTGCAAAAAATATCTTTAGAAATAGGAATGTGAGTGTTTATTATAGAACTTTCTGTAATTGTTTGCTCACTTATGCTGTTCTTTAGATTTGCGTCTTCTAGGCCTTTTTCTGTTATTTGATGGTTTGTCGCCACGCTTTCTGGTATTTTTACCTTTAGGTTTTATTATCTTATATTCCGGAGCCTTGCCTAATCCTTTTGGCAGAGGCATTTTTTCAACTTCATATCCGAGGAATTTTTCGATTTGCATAAACCAAGATACTTCTTTGCCTCTTACAAGAGTGATGGCAATTCCGTCATGGTCTGCTCTTGCAGTACGCCCAATTCTGTGTACGTAATCCTCAGAGTCATGAGGCACATCATAATTGATGACCATTGATATGTCATCAATATCAATACCTCTTGCAACAATATCAGTGGCAACAAGCACATCAATTTGTCCACTTTTAAACATAAACATAACCTCATCTCTTTCGCTTTGTGAGAGGTCTGAATGCATTTCTCCGCTATTAATATGTATTGATCTGAGTGTTTTGTTTATGTCTTTTACTTTCAGTTTTGAGCTTGAGAATATGATAACTCTCTTATGCCCGTATTTTTTGAATATATCCTTTAAAACGCCTAGCTTTTGATTTTCATGACAGACACATGCAATCTGCTTTATTTTTTCAGCTGGTTTATTTACTGCTAATTTTATAATAGTCGGATTCTTTAATATTGTTTTAGCCAATTCCTCTATTTTGTTCGGCATCGTAGCTGAGAACATTATTACCTGACATGTCTTCGGCAACAGCTTTGTTATTGACAGAATATCATCGTAAAAACCCATGTCAAGCATTCTGTCTGCCTCATCCAATACAAAGAAAGACACCTTACTGAAATCGACGTTTCCCATCGTTATGTGGCTTATGAGGCGGCCAGGTGTTGCAATTATTATGTCTGCACCCATTTTCATGCTACGACTCTCTTGCTCATATCTGTTGCCGTCGTTTCCTCCATATACAGCAACACTGCTTACATCCTCCATATAATAAGAGAATCCTTGCATCGCCTGATCAATTTGTTGTGCGAGTTCTCTTGTTGGACTCATAATTACACAGTTTATTGAGTCGGCCGGGAAATTTTCTTCGTCAAGACGGCTCAATATAGGAAGAAGGTATGCCGCAGTTTTGCCAGTTCCGGTTTGGGCTATTCCAAGAACATCTTTTCCTTCAAGTATTTCGGGGATGCACTCTTCCTGTATGGGCGTACATGTTGTCCACCTCATGTCGTCGATTGCATCAAGGGTGTTATCGCTTAAATCTAAATTGTAAAAATCCATATTTATTAATTAGGGGCTTTACGGTAGCAGAAATATGCCACTATTGTGAAAACTATATTCGGAATCCATGCAGCTAGCATAGGGGGGGTATTTGCGTTTATCGCAAATGTTGCAGAAACTGTCTGTAACATGATGTATGTAAAGCTGAGGGCCAGTCCTATGCCAAGATACATTCCCATGCCGCCTTTTCTTTTTCTTGATGATAATGAAAGACCTATTGTTGCTAGAATAAATGAAGCAAATGACGTTGCAATACGTTTATGGTATTCCACTTCATATTGCACAACGTTTCCAGAACCACGGTCAATCTGTTTGGTGATGTAGTCTCTAAGTTGCGGGCTGGTGAATGTTTCCTGCTGTCCTTTAGAGAATACAAGGTCTGTAGGTTCCATCATAATCGTTGTGTCCTTACTGGCACCACTGGTAATGGTTTCACGTAGTCCTTTCAGTTGGCGTATTCTCCAGTTGCTGACTTTCCAATGATATTTCGTATCTGATATTGTGTCATATTGTATTTCGGCTGCAGTAAGGTGGCTTACCAGTTTTTTGTTTTCAAATTTATCAAGACAGAATCCATAGCCTTTCTTTAGATTATTGTCATAATGCTGAATATAGGCAATAACACCTTTGCCTACCTGCAACTGTACGTTTTCTGCAGCCGTTATCTTTTTCTTGTTTTTATACATTGATTCGAAGTTCTGCCTGATGATGGTTCCTTTGGGAATTATATATGCTCCCAAAAAGAATGTCATAACAGAAATGATTGCTGCAGAAACCATATATGGCCGCATCAGTCGCTTAAAACTTACACCAGCGGCAAGCATGGATATAATCTCTGAATTACCGGCAAGCTTTGAAGTGAAGAATATTACTGCGATAAAAACGAACAGCGGACTGAACAGGTTGGCAAAGTATGGCACAAAGTTCATATAATAATCAAACACAATAGCTTTAATCGGAGCGTGGTATTGTGTGAACTTTGCCAAGTTCTCATTAATATCAAATACAATGGAAATTGAAATGATGAGAGCTATTGAATAGAAATATGTGCCAATAAACTTCTTTATGATATACCAATCCAGTATCTTCAGATGTCTGAACGGATTGAGATATTTCATCCAGTTAAGCTTCTTACCTAACCATGAAAATAAGGCGAATAACCATTTAAGATGAACTTTCATCCATCTCAATAATTTTAATATTCTCCTAAATCTTCTGATGTTCTTTATTTTCATCGTAAGTGTTATATGCGTTTGCCAAGTTGGTCAATTACCGATGATTTCCATTTAACGAAATCTCCGGATATTATATGCTTACGTGCATCTTTTACAAGGCGAAGGTAGAAGGCCAGGTTGTGAATACTTGCAATCTGCATGGCCAACAGCTCTTGAGCCTTAAACAGATGATGTAAATATGCTTTAGAATATATCTGGTCTACATGACATCCGTCCGGATCGATCGGTGAAAAATCTTTTTCCCATTTCTTGTTTCGCATGTTCATTGTACCATTATATGTAAACAGCATGGCGTTCCTGCCGTTTCTTGTCGGCATGACACAATCAAACATGTCAACTCCGCGTTCTATGGCTTCCAGAATATTTTGCGGTGTGCCAACTCCCATCAGGTATCTTGGCTTGTCCTTTGGCAATATCTCGTTTACAACTTCAATCATCTCGTACATGACTTCCGTCGGTTCGCCTACGGCCAATCCTCCGATAGCATTTCCGTCTGCTCCTTTGTCTGCAACAAATTTGGCAGCATCACGGCGCAGGTCCTTGAATGTACAGCCTTGAACAATGGGGAACAGGGTCTGCTCGTATCCATATAGCGGTTCGGTTTCATTAAAGCGTTTGATACACCTGTCAAGCCATCTTTGTGTTAGCATTAGGCTTTTCTTGGCATACTGATAGTCGCTTTGGCCGGGAGGACACTCGTCAAAAGCCATCATGATGTCAGCGCCTATAATTCTTTCGGTGTCCATGACATTTTCCGGCGTAAAAAAGTGTTTTGAGCCGTCAATGTGCGAACGGAATTCGCAGCCCTCTTCTTTGAGCTTGCGTATTCCTGTAAGTGAGAACACCTGGAATCCGCCGCTGTCAGTCAGAATCGGTCTGTCCCAAGTATTGAATTTGTGCAGTCCACCGGCAGATTTTAAAATGTCAAGTCCGGGGCGAAGATACAAGTGATAAGTGTTGCCCAAGATAATTTGGGCTTGCACCTCTTCTTTGAGTTCACTGAAATGTACGCCTTTTACACTGCCACATGTACCAACGGGCATAAAAATCGGAGTCTCAATCTGTCCGTGGCTTGTGGTTATTATTCCTGCGCGTGCATCGCTGCCGGTGTCTGTATGCTGTAATTCAAATAACATATATGTTTAATCTTCTATATCAAATGTTACTGGGTTCTTTACTTTCTCGTCAGTCAGGGCAAAGTCCCAGACATCTTGAACATTTTCTACAAAATGGAAATTAACCCCGTCAATATATTCCTGTGATATTTCTTCAATATCTTTTTTGTTGTCTTTGCACATAACGATTTCCGTTATACCGGCTCGTTTTGCGGCAAGAATCTTTTCTTTAATACCGCCGACAGGCAGCACTTTTCCACGCAGAGTTATTTCTCCTGTCATGGCCGTATTCTTGCGTACTTTTCTCTGAGTAAGTGCCGATGCAAGAGATGTTGCTATTGTAATACCTGCTGATGGGCCGTCTTTAGGCGTTGCACCTTCGGGGACGTGTATATGTATGTTCCAGTGGTCGAATATACGATAATCAATGCCAAGTTTCTCTGCGTGGGCTTTTACATATTCTAAAGCCAGTATGGCAGATTCTTTCATGACATCTCCCAAGTTTCCTGTAAGCGTGAGCTTAGAACCCTTTCCTTTGCTCAGGCTCGTTTCGATAAACAATATCTCGCCACCTACACTTGTCCATGCAAGACCGGTTACAACTCCTGCATAATCGTTGCCTTGGTATATGTCGCGATAGAATGGCGGGTTGCCTAATAGCGACTCAATTTCTTTGGGCGTTATTTTATAGTATGGCAGCGTTGCCTCCTTCGCTTTCAGGTATGCCAGCTTGCGGAGCGACTTGTTAATTTGTTTTTCCAGTTGTCTTACTCCGCTTTCTCTTGTATATTGTTCAATTATTTTCTCAATAGCCTGTTTGCTGAACGTGAGTTTTTTCTCGTCAGTCAGGCCTGTATTCTCTTTTTCCTTTGGTATAAGATGCCTCTTGGCTATCTCAACCTTCTCTTCTGTGATGTATCCGCTCACTTCAATCAACTCCATACGGTCGAGCAGTGGGCGCGGAATGGTATTCAAATCGTTGGCAGTTGCAATGAACAGCACTTTCGACAAGTCATAGTCTACATCAAGATAGTTGTCGTGGAATGCATGATTCTGTTCCGGATCAAGAACTTCAAGCAGCGCTGATGCGGGATCGCCATTTACGGTGTTCTGTGTAATCTTGTCAATTTCATCCAGAATAAATACAGGATTGGACGAACCTGCCTTTTGTATGTTCTTTATTATTCTGCCGGGCATGGCTCCGATATACGTTCTTCTGTGACCTCTGATTTCGGCCTCATCATGCAGACCACCTAGAGATATGCGTGCGTATTTTCGCTTCATGGCATTGGCTATGCTTTTTCCCAGACTCGTCTTACCTACTCCGGGAGGGCCGTAAAGACATATAATCGGTGATTTAAGATCCTTTCTTAAACTTAACACAGCCATATATTCCAAGATGCGCTCTTTAACCTTTTTCATGCCATAATGGTCCTTGTCCAATATCTTTTCAGCACGGTTAAGGTTAAGGTCGTCTTGGGTGTAATATCCCCACGGCAGATTTACCATGGTCTGCAGATATGTCAGCTGTACGCTGAATTCCGGACTTTGCGGATTCAGAATGTCAAGCTTGTCTAATTCTTTGCTGAAAGTCTTAGCAACATCCTCAGGCCATTTTTTATTCTTGGCCTTTTCGAGCAGCTCTTTACGTTCAGGATAAGTATCGCCATTGCCTAATTCTTCCTTGATGTTTTTGATTTGCTGCTGAAGGAAATATTCTCGCTGCTGCTCGTCAATATCCTCACGTGTCTTGGTTCTGATATTATGCTTTATCTCTAATAGCTGCAACTCGCGATATATTATTTTCAGCATTTTTAATGCTCTGTTTTTCAGAGAGTTGGCCTTTAAGAGCTTTATTTTTTCTTCAACGCTGAATGGCAGACTGGTACATATAAAGTTCAACAGTATTACTGCATTGTTGATGTTCTGTAATGCAAACTGGGCTTCATCTGGTATATCCTCGTTTTTCTTAACATATTCTATTGATGTGTTCTTAAGGTCATCAACGGCAGCCATAAATTCCTTGTCGTCAGAAGACGGGATTTCTTCCGGTGCATTTGTTACCGTTCCAACAATGAAAGGTTGGGTCTTCTTTATGTCAGAGAGGTTGCAGCGTCCAAGGCCCTGTACAATGACAGTAAGATTGTTGCCGGCGCCAGGCATCTCTAATACACGTATAATCTTGGCATATACTCCAGTTTCGTATAAGTCTTTCAGAGACGGATTTTCCTGGTCAGAGTCTTTCTGACAAAATATAGCGAATATGGAATTTTGATTTTCTTTTAGATGGTTTATCAAGTTAAGGCTTTGAATCCTGCCAATCAACACCGGCGAAACTACTCCCGGAAATAATACCAAATTTCTTGTGGCTAATACAGGTACGTCACCGTCAATGCTCTCTTCAAAAAGTTTGGCAACATCTCCTTCGTAGTCTGCTATCATAGAAAATGCGTTGTTTATATCTTTTCTCATAATTTGCAATTCGTTATTGGGGTGCAAATTTACTCATTTTAATTGATATAATATTGATACCCAGTAATTATTTTCATTTAATTAATATGTATCATGATTGGAAAACCATTGATTTCTGATTCAGAAACTTGCCGTTTTTCATGCAAAAATGGCTGAGTTTTGCTTCAAAACTCTATCACTTATATTTTGTAATAAAAAGAGTTTCTGTTCTTATAAAATGAATAAAATAGTGACGGATACTATTTAATTCGAAATATAGATAGCGTGAAATGTTACGATTTTTAGGGTCGTGTTTTACGGCTGCCGGTGCATAACAAATTTTTATGTCATATTTAAGTTGTCGGCATTTTTTAGTGTTAAATTAAAAACATATTATTGCTGTCTGTATAAAATAACTTAATTTTGCATATTAAAGATAATTTTTCGTTTATATACGTTATTATTTAAATATACCATGTTGAATAAAAGAGTTTTGTTGGCTTCATTGGTTATATCTTCTATGGTTTGCCGTGGAGTTGCCGGAAATATAAAGAAATATTTTTATTCAGTAAGACAGGTGCCGTTTACATCTGTGAAGATAAGCCAAAATTCTTTTTGGGGTAGCAGGATAAAGGCTGTGCGTGATGTCACAATACCTTTGGCTTTCAGTAAATGTAAGACAGAAGGCCGATATGATAACTTTGTTAAGGCTGCTCATCCTGATGACAGTTATGATGTGTCGTCGTTTATGGGATTTTCGTTTGACGATACGGATGTATATAAGACCATTGAAGGGGCCAGTTACGTGCTTCAGACTTTCCCGGATAAAAAACTTGTGGAATATATAGACAGTGTGCTTGATATAGTAGCTGCTGCGCAGGAAGCCGACGGATATCTTTATACAGCGCGTACCATAAACCCGAAAAATCCGCATAGATGGGCGGGCATGGAGCGTTGGAGCAATGAAGAAGTGTTGAGCCACGAACTGTATAATCTTGGCCACATGGTTGACGCTGCATGTGCACATTATCTGGCTACAGGTTCAACGAAATTTTTGGATATAGCCCGGCGCTATGCAGACTGTGTCGTCCGCGAGGTTGGACCTTCCGATGGTCAGGCATGTGTAGTTCCAGGACATCAGATAGCTGAGATGGCATTGGCCCGTCTTTACGTACTCACGGGTGAAAAGAAATATCTTGACGAGGCAAAGTTTTTTCTCGACTATAGAGGAAAAACAAAGGTCAGAAATTCTTATAGTCAGAGCCATCTGCCTATTGTTGAACAACATGAGGCTGTAGGTCATGCTGTCCGTGCGGGCTATATGTATTCAGGTATGGCAGATGTGGCTGCACTTACAGGTGATTCGGCCTATATCAAGGCAATAGATGATATATGGAACAACATTGTTGCTAAAAAGTATTATATAACGGGTGGAGTGGGAGCCTTGCATGACGGTGAGGCTTTCGGACGGAATTATGAACTACCGAATCTTACGGCGTACAACGAGACGTGTGCGGCCATTGCAATGGTGTATTTAAACCAGAGAATGTTCATGTTGCATGGTGATTCAAAATATATAGACTGTCTGGAACGTACGTTGTATAACGGCGTTATAAGTGGCATGAGCATTGATGGCGGCAGGTTCTTTTATCCCAATCCGCTGGCTTCAGATGGCAAATACAGGTTTAACGCCGACAATACGCTTGAGCGTCAGCCTTGGTTCGGATGTGCATGTTGTCCTAGTAATCTTTGCAGGTTTATACCATCAGTACCAGGATATATGTATGCTGTAAGGGATAACGATGTTTATGTAAACCTGTTTGCTGACAACACCTCGACTATTTCTGTCGGAAAAGGTGAGGTTGTGTTGCGTGAGGAAACCAACTATCCTTGGGATGGCGATGTGCGGCTCAATGTCGTGAACAACAGTGCCGGAAAGTTCTGTCTCAGGATAAGAGTGCCGGGATGGGTACGCGGTCAGGTTACACCGGGTGGCCTTTACAGCTATGCAGATGGCTTGAGTCTGAAATATTCTGTTACTGTAAATGGTATAAATGTTGCGGCAGAGTTGATTGACGGATATTTTGTTATCGAAAGGAAATGGAAGCGTGGTGACCGCATAGACGTACATTTTGATATGAAGCCTCGTATCGTGAAGGCGGATGATAAGGTTGCTGCCTGTCATGGCCGTATTGCTGTTGAGCGAGGGCCTCTTGTGTATTGTGCAGAATGGGCTGATAATGATTATGATTTATTCCGTTTTGTTTTCGATGCTGACAGTTCTATGACTGTGACCGACAGTCCCGGACTTTTGGGCGGCATAAAGATGATAACGGCAAGAGGTACTTTGCTGGATCAAACGCCAGACGGACGCATAAACACTGCTAATCGCACTGTAAAGCTTATACCATATTATGCATGGTGTCATCGAGGACCCGGAAAAATGATTGTTTGGATGGCTGACGGCTTAGGGGTTATGGACGAATATTGAGCGTTCGAAAGCGTCTTTTTTGTTCGCGAAAATAAAAGCTATCAGTCATCTTATACGTTTTTAATGCTTTAATGGCTTAAGCCTGATAAGATGCAAATAATCGGAACATCATGTCAAATAATTATTTCAGATTCAAACAGTTTACAGTAGAGCATACCAGGTGTGCCATGAAGGTAGGTACCGATGGGGTGCTGCTTGGAGCATGGGCACGTGGTGGCGATACTATCTTGGATATCGGTACGGGCTCAGGACTCATTGCCTTGTTCATGGCTCAACGATATCCATCGGGGAAGATTGTTGCCATTGACGTTGATGCCGGTGCTGTCCTACAAGCGCGTATCAATGTATATAATTCTGCATTCAGCGACAGGATAACCATAATAGAAAAACCTTTACAAGAGTTCTGTGCAGGGCAGTTTGGTTCTATAGTATGCAATCCGCCGTTTTTCGTCAATTCGCTGAAAAACAGAGACTGGCAAAAGGCCATGGCACGTCATGCCGACACACTTACCCATGCTGAACTTGTGAGCGGTGCATCACGGTTATTGGCCGACGATGGCGAGTTCTCTGTTGTCATACCAGCCGCACTGCGCACGGCCATTGATGCCGAAGCAGCCACGGCAGGTCTTTTCCCTTCAAGGATCTGTGCCATTAGAACCATACCACGTAAGCCCGTCAGCCGTTATCTTTTGGCATATCGTAAGCATCCTGCAGACAGGATTGAACAAACAGAAGAATGTATTAATAATGATGATATGTCGCGGTCAGAATGGTACAGTAGCTTGACGGAGAATTTCTATATCAGATGAGAATGGTGCAGGATGCGCTCCGATAATTCATTTGCGTATTGGTGGCCTATAGGTAAGGGGGAATCTGTACCATTTATGAATACGTTGTGTCTTGTAAAACTATTAATTTTATTCAACGGAACTATGTATGAACGATGAATCCTCACAAATGTTTCTTGTGGAAGCATCAGCATTAGTGTTTTCATGTTTGTACGTGTAAGTACATTTCCTCCCGTGGCTTTGACAATTTTTACATAATTGCCTAAAGCTTCTATATAGAGGATGTCGTTTAGTAGAATGTTTACGTTTGAGTATTCTTGTTTTACTGTGATGTGGCGTTGTGGATTTACTGAGGTTGTGCTCATTCGTCGCATAGCTTTATCTACAGCACGGCAGAAACGTTCATAGGCGAAAGGTTTGAGCAGATAGTCTACGGCATCGAGATTAAACCCTTCTAGAGCATACTGAGCATGTGCTGTTGTGAATATGATGCATGTTTCGTGAGGTATGCTACGCGCTATGTCCAGGCCGTTTATACAGCTCATATGTATGTCAAGAAACACAAGTTGTGGCTTGGTTCTTATAATTTCGTCTATGCCGTTTTGAGGTTCGCTGTATGTCGTTAGTTCTATGCCGCCGCGACGTTGGCAGAACTGTTCGATAACGAGCAATGCCATGGGCTCGTCGTCAATGGCAATGCAACTTATATTTTTCATCACAGTTGTATTTTTAGTTTTGTTATATATACGTTTCCTATTGGGCCATTTTCAAGCTCGTATCGTCCTGGGTATAATAGTTCAAGTCGTTTTCTGCAGTTGGCTATCCCAATGCCTTCGTGCTCTGAATCTACATGTCTTATAATAGTGTTGACAGTATCGAAACTTAGCAGACTGTTCTTTAGGCATATGTTTATTTGGATGTTGCAGTCTGTGTCTGCAGATGTGCCATACTTAAATGCGTTTTCTACAAAAGTGATAAATATCATAGATGGTACAGGAGTCGTTTCGTTGTCGGTTTTGGCTGTTAGTGTAACCCTTGTATGATGGTTTAGTCTGAGTTTCTGCAAATCAGTGTATTGCCTGATATATTCTATTTCCTGTCCTATGGGAATGTTTTCGGAATGTGTTTGTGCATACATGTATCTCAAAATATTTGAAAATTTCACGAAGGCAGATTCTGTTTTATCAGACCCAGAAAGTACAAGTGCATAAAGCATATTGAGAGTGTTGAACATGAAGTGTGGATTTATTTGTGCTTTATAGAGTGCCAGTTCTGCTTTGTTTTTCTCTGTGGCAATTTCCTGTTTTGCCAGTATTTGCCTAAATAGTTCGAATGTCAGTTCGATTGCAAGCGAAAATCCGGTTACCATGAGAAAAAAGAACCATATTGTTTGTGTGCGCATATTCATTCTGGCTTCCATTTGCCGTGGTGAGCTTGTATGGTCTGATGGTACAGGAAAATAAGTGAACAGCCATGTTGTTGCAGTTAAAGTGAGTAGTAATCCGGCTATGCGTATGTATTTTTTCTGCATGAAGAGTTTTGGTAGGCATACCCATCGGTATATGAAGTAAATAATGTATATATAGGCTATCAGTGTGAGCAGGAAGGCCGTGTTGTGCACAATCCAACGGTCAACAGGAAGCAGCATTATGGTCAATGGCATTATAATTAAGCAGAATAAAAGGTCTATATACAATGCAATGTGATTATTCTTCATATGAGATTTGTTTTCAGATGTTAATGTATTCAGTCCGCATGGTTTATATCTTTTATTGTGCAGCGGATGGTTCACATATTTATTTTGTTTTACGATCATTGCAAAGGTAATACATTTTATTGAACGGTCTATTGTTTTCCATGTGTCGTTTGTCACCACATATAGGCTGTTTGTCACCACATAGTTTATCATAAGACTCATTGTTCATAAATTTGCATCAACTGAATGGCCGGCAATGCAGTTTTGTAAGGAAAAAAGCAACTACATTTTTTGCTTATATGCACCCGGACATAGAGGGCTGTTATTTGTTGTATGTCTTGAGCGGCCCTTATTTAGTAACTTTAGTTTTTTATTTTATAGAAATACAAAATGGAAATTAAAACAAGTATTATGCTCGTTGTGTGTAGTATGTCATTGTTCTGTGCTTGTGATGATAAAAAACAGGCTATTCATGGCGAGGAGTATAAGACGCTTACTGTTACGCGTCGAGACTTTATGTTGCAATCTGCTTATACTGCAACACTTCAAGGGCGTCAGGCTGTTGAGGTGCGTCCGCAGGTCAGTGGCACGATTACAGACATACGTATAAATGAGGGAGATGCTGTTAAACGTGGTCAGGTGCTGTTTGTCATTGATCAGGTGCCATATAAGGCTGCGCTTAGTACGGCAAAGGCTAATTTGGAGAGTGCGGAGGCAAAGTTGTGTACGGCCAAACTAACGGCAGATAGTAAAGAGGAACTTTGCAGGAGAAATGTTGTATCAGATTATGACAGGCAGACAGCCGTTAACTCTTTACGGGAGGCCAAGGCTGCTGTAGCTCAAGCCCGGGCTGAACTTACACGTGCCACTAATGACTTGTCTTATACAGAAGTGAAGAGTCCTGTTGATGGTGTTGCAAGTATGATACCTTATCGTGTCGGTGCATTGGTTGGCAGTACTATTGAAGAACCGCTTGTAACCGTATCTGATGATTCAGAGATTTATGCTTATTTCTCTATGGCTGAGACACAGATGCTTGATCTTATAGAGGAGTATGGTTCACTTGATGAGGCTAAGAAAAAACTTCCTCCGGTCGGGTTGACGATGAGTAATGGCAAAAAATACGATCTACATGGACGTATTGATGCTATTGGCGGTACCGTTGATTCGGAGACTGGATCTATTGGATTTAGAGCTGTTTTCAGCAATCCCCGACATCTGTTGCGCAATGGTGGCAGTGCTTCTGTATTAGTTCCGTCCGTGCATAAGAATTGTATTGTGATACCTCAGTCGGCTACATATGAGCTTCAGAACAGGGTGTTTGTGTGGAAGATTGTTGACGGCAAGACAAAGTCTGCCCCTATAACAATTTATAAATATAACGATGGGAAAAACTATATTGTGCTATCCGGACTGGAACCGGGTGATGTCATTATTGCGGAGGGCGCAGGACTGATGCGTGAGGGTACGGTGGTTAGCACTGGAAAGAAGTCTGATTCCACAAAAAAATAAAGATTGCCAATGAAAATAAAAACTTTCATCGACCGGCCTATACTGGCCGGAGTAATATCCGTGCTGATATTCATTCTTGGAATTATAGGCCTATTGCAGCTTTCTATCGAACAATTTCCTGAGATTGCACCACCTACGGTCAGCGTTTCGGCTACATATAGTGGGGCTAATGCTGAAACCGTGCAGAAGAGCGTGGTGGTGCCGCTGGAGGAAGCACTCAACGGTGTTGAAAATATGACCTATATGACTTCAACGTCATCTAATAATGGCTCTGCCAAAATCAGTGTATATTTCCGCCAGGGAACAGATCCTGACATGGCCACAGTCAACGTGCAGAACCGTATTGCCACAGCACAAGGACTGCTGCCGGCAGAGGTGACAAAGAGTGGTATTACCGTGCGAAAACGTCAGACAAGTAACATCAAGCAGTTGGCTGTTTATAGTCCTGATGATTCGTTTGATGAGGCTTTCCTTACCAACTATATGAAGATTAATATCGAACCGCGTCTTTCGCGTATTGCCGGTGTTGGTGAAGTTAATGTATTCGGATACGAATATTCCATGCGTATATGGTTAAATCCCAGTAAAATGAGACAGTATGGACTTGTACCGGCTGATATATCCGAAGTGCTTGACGAACAGAATGTGGAGGCCGCCACAGGCACTTTGGGTGCTGAGGCAAGTAACACTTTCCAGTATGTGCTGAAGTACCGAGGACGTTATGAGAATGAGGTTGATTATGAAAATCTTGTGATAAAGTCGCTTCCTGGTGGGGAAGTGCTGCGACTAAAAGATGTTGCCGCTATAGAACTGGGAACTAGAGCTTATGATTACATTAACGAAGTTAACGGTCATCCCGGTTGTAACATTATGATAGCTCAGACTTCAGGGTCAAATGCCAATGAGATAATAGAAGAGATTGACCGTACCGTGGACGAAATATCCAAAACGTTGCCAAAGGGTATAAAGATAGTAGATTTGATGAGTACGAAGGATTTTCTTGATGCTTCAATTAAGAACGTCATAAAAACGCTTGTCGAGGCAATTGTACTTGTGGTGCTTGTTGTCTACGTATTCCTTCAGAGTCTGCGTTCAACATTCATCCCCGCACTTTCAATCATAGTGTCGCTGGTCGGTACGTTTGCCTTTCTCTATGTGGCAGGCTTCAGCCTGAATATGCTTACTTTATTTGCGTTGGTGCTTGTAATCGGAACTGTAGTAGACGACGCCATCGTGGTTGTAGAGGCCGTTCAGGCCAAATTCGACGCGGGCTACCGTTCTTCATATCTTGCCACGGTCGATGCCATGGACGGTATCACGTCGGCGCTCGTCACTACAACATTTGTTTTCATGGCTGTGTTTATTCCTGTGAGTTTCATCGGAGGTACCACGGGTACATTCTACACTCAGTTTGGACTTACTATGGCTGCTGCTGTTGCCATATCGCTGGTCAATGCGTTGACGTTGAGTCCGGCTTTGTGCTCACTTATAATGACTCCACATTCCGATACCTCTAATGGTTGCAAGCTAAGTTTTTCGTCGCGTTTCCATATTGCTTTCGACACAGCATTTGGCCGTCTTGTCATGAAGTATAAAAGAGGGGTGGCCTTTATGCTCCGGCGTAAATGGTTTGCCGGATTATTGCTGGTTATTGCCTGTGTTGGCTTTGCCATACTCATGGCAACCACAAAAACCGGCTTTGTGCCCAATGAGGATATGGGCACGGTATTTGTTGATGTGCGTACATCGCCGGGCAATAGCGTAAGCCAAACTCGTAAGGTGATGGAGCAGGTGGATAGTTGCCTGCGCACTATACCGCAGATTGAGTTGCAGTCGAATACTACGGGTAACTCTACTTTGAGCGGTCAGGGTGCCTGCAACGGAATGTTCACGATACGTCTTAAAGATTGGAGTCTGCGTACTCGCAAGGAGGATGCTCTGGATGCTGTGATAAGCGAGATACAGCGTATTACGGCTCCTATATCGGGTGCTGACATCATTGCCTTTACGCGTCCAATGATTCCTGGATACGGCACAAGTAGCGGATTTGAGGTATATGTGCAGGACCAGAAGGGAGGCACCACAGATGAGTTGTTAAAATATACGCGCCTGTTTATTGACTCTTTGAGCCGCCGTCCCGAGATAGGCCGTGCGACAACTTCATTTGACACCAAGTTTCCACAGTATCTCGTAGAGGTCGATGCCGCGCGATGCAAACGTAACGGAGTGTCACCAGCCGATGTGCTCAGCACGCTTTCCGGATACGTTGGCGGCAGCTATGCTTCAAATATGAACCGCTTCTCAAAACTTTACCGCGTAATGGTGCAGGCACCGCCTGAGTTCAGGCTCGACACACGCTCACTAGATAATATGTTTGTGCGAAACTCAGACGGCCAAATGTCGCCTATAAGCCAGTATTTAAAGCTCAAAAGAGTTTATGGCTCAGAAGTGCTCACACGCTTCAATTTGTTTTCTGCCATACAGGTAAACGGCTCGGCAGCTCAGGGATACAGCTCAGGCCAGGCCATAGAGGCTATAAAGGAGGTGGCAGACAAGACTTTGCCTACGGGCTATGGTTATGAGTTTGGAGGTATGTCGCGCGAGGAGTCTGCCGCAGGAAATACGGCCACATTGGTGTTTGTTGTGTGTGTTGTGTTTATCTATCTTATTCTCTGCGCTCTATATGAAAGTCTTTTCATTCCTTTGGCTGTCATTTTGTCCGTGCCGTTTGGCCTTGCCGGCAGCTTCATGTTTGCCAGGATTTTCGGTCTGGAAAATAACATATACTTGCAGACCGGTCTTATAATGCTCATCGGTTTGCTTTCAAAAACGGCTATCCTGCTTACCGAGTATGCCTCGGAGCGGCGTCGTGCCGGCATGTCGATAGCTCAGGCTGCAATTTCGGCTGCTGGCGTACGCCTCAGACCTATACTTATGACATCGCTCACAATGATTTTCGGTATGTTACCCATGATGTTTGCTACGGGTGTTGGTGCTAATGGCAATATATCCATAGGCGTAGGTACGGTGGGTGGAATGCTCGTGGGCACGGTGGCCCTGCTTTTTGTTGTTCCTCCGCTGTTTATGTTGTTTCAGTATATGCAGGAAAGGTTTATGCCGCAGCGACGCCAATAATGTGTAGACATAGTGTGATAATCTCATTTTAAATCAATGTTTGTTACTGCCAGAATCAGGTCATCTTTTTGGCAGTAACAAATCTTGGTTTATAGTAACAGGCGAACCAAATTTGTGTGTCCGCTTGTTGTAAGTGCTTTATTTTATGTATTGATGATGTGCCAGATGGTTGTTGCTTTTAGTTCTTTTGTGCATTGTTCCTATGAATTGAGCCACACTTTAAGTGCAGAGGCTTTTTCACGGCTTATAATGATTGGCTCTTTGCAGTTGGGTGATGTTTTCATGGCCCAGCGTCCGCCAAAGTAGGGCTCTATGCTTCTCACAGATTTTGCCGAGACGATAAACTGTCGGTTTGCTCTGAAGAAGTTTTTCGGGTCGAGTTGCTGCTCCAGGCTACTCAATGGCGGGTCTACGATGTGCTCAGTTCCGGCCCATGTGGTGGCTATTGTTATTTTGTCTTCCGAGCGGAAGTATGCAACGTCGTCTATTTGCAATGTGTAAAGTTTCCGGCCTGCCGACACAAGCAGACGTTCGCGGTATGTATTAGCAGCGTCTTCGTGCATCGCTCTTGCAAGATATTTGCTGAGGCTGCCAAGAAGTCCGGCGTTGTGGTAGCGTTCAAATTTAGCTATTGCAGTCTCAAGACGCTCAACGCGTATAGGCTTTAGCAAGTAGTCAATACTGTTAAGGTCGAATGCCCTCAGTGCATACTCGTCGTAGGCTGTGGTGAATACAATCATACATTCGGTCGGCAGCTTGTCTACGAGTCCGAATGATGTGCCGTCAGAGAGTTGTATGTCGAGAAACATTATATCGGGACGGACGCCCGAGTGTTTGAGCCACAGGGAGGCTTCGCTTATGCTGCCAGGCACAATATGTGTGTGCCATTCTGGTCTTATACTGTTCACCATACTAAAGAGCAGGCGGGCTGCCGGCAACTCGTCGTCTATTATTGCAGCAGTAATGTCAGTCATATATCATGGGGATTTTTACGGTAAAAGTATTGTTGTCGGCAATGATGCGTATGTCACGTCCACATAACAGTCTGCAACGCTTTGATAAATTCTGAAGTCCGTGTCCTGAGGTGCCAATTACAGGCTTGGGTGTCAGCGTGTTGCTTACGGCTAGCCAGGGTGAGTCGTCGTTTTCTTCACACCATAGTTTTATGGTTGCGGGATTGGCCGTGTTGACGATGTTGTGTTTTATGACATTTTCTGTTAGCAACTGTAGTGTCAGTGGCGGTAGTTGCATGTAGCCCTCGCTACTGTCGAGCTTTGTTTCAAGTTGTATGCAGTCGCCTAGCCGCACTCTTTGTAGCTGTAAGTAGGTTTGGGCAAACCTAATTTCTTCGTTGAGGCTTACACTTTGTTTCTCGTGGCAATCGAGAATGTAGCGGTATATGTCGGCCAAGTTGCGCGTAAATTCGGCTGCACCAGCTGGGTTATATTCTATTTCAGCCACGAGTGTATTCAGACTGTTGAATAGAAAATGGGGGTTTAGCTGGCTTTGCAGAGCTGCATATTGTGCTTTGGCTGAGGCATCTTCCAGTTGTCGTGCCCTGCGGCGATGTTCTGCTATGTCGGCATAAAACCTGTTAATGAGGAACAGACTTACGGCCAGCAACTCTATTAGCCATACGCCCAGCAGTGCTCCGGCCCCTCGCCATGCCAAGGCCATCGGCCTTGGGGAGTGACCTATGACTTTGGTGGCCACAAGCAGCAGATAATTAGAGCAGAGTAGGGCTGCGGCTGCTATAGCAAGGAATGTGAACATGCGGCTGCGCTTCTTTATCCATGCGGGATAAGACGCACTCATGCGCCGGTTGACAAAGCGCAGGCTCAGGCCAACACCGTTGAACAGCAGCAATACGGCAATGATGCTTTCTGGTGTGGTCAGGTGCTGGCTACTTATGGCCGGCATGTCACCGCAAATTATGAGCAGCAGGTATGAGCAGCAGCCTATTGCAGAATAGACAAGTATGTCGGTGAGCACCGATCCATGCTGCAGGTTATTGTCATTAGTTGTCATATCTTTATATTACATGTGTGTGTCCGGCAATATGGAGTAGCATGCCTTTTGGATGCCTGTTTGGTGAAATACTGCGCTGCGAATGCAAAAATAATAAATTATTTTCAATATCCGTATACATATTCGAGTGAGCTTTTGGCCATGCAGGCATCAAGTTTTGAGGCTATGTGATTCCGACATGCATCGAGGTAGTATATCTGAGCGTTGATGACGTCTGTAACAGACACACTTCCTTCATAATATTTTTCTGTGGTCAGTCTGCGGCTTTCTTCTGCTTTGAGAAGTGAGCTTGCTGTCAGTTTTACCTGTTCGCATGCCTTTGTGTAGTTACATCTAGCCGTTTCGGCTTCAAGCTGCAATCTGTCGGCTGTGCTTCTCATCTGTTCTTCGGCTACGGCTGTGGCATGTTTTCCCATACGTCGGGTGTTGCCCCTTTTTCCCCATTCGAATATAGGAATGCTTAGTGTGGCATATACAGAATAGTTGGGGTCTGGGGCCGCCCTGAAGTCGTATCCAGGTGATGTGTAGCTTCCGTTGATGCCTACAGACAAGTTCGGCTTGTAGGCTGCATCGGCCATGCGTGCCTCATAGCCTTTTATGTCTATTTGTTTGCTCGCCATGGCCATTTCGGGACGATTGTATATACTTTGCCCCGTTGAAGGTATTGTTGTATCGGGACATAGCATGGTATCTGCCGGTATCATATCAGATGAACCGACACCAGCCAGCGAGTTTAGGGCAAGCCGAGCATTTTCGGCATCAGTTAGCGCACGCTGCAGTTGATATTCGGCATCGTTGAGACGCACTTCGGCTGTCAGAAGATCGTTGCGGCCGGTATATCCGTTGCTTACACGTAATGCTACAGCCTCTGCAAGTGCGGCTGCGGCATCACGATGTCTCTGTGCTACTGTTACCATTTCGCGTGTTGCTACATAGTTCCAGTATGTCTGATCGGCTTGATATATAAGATTGTTGGTTATGCGTTTTTTCTCGAATGCAGCATTCTCACTTTCTGCTTTGGCCTTTCCGTAGGAAGCCTTGAGCAGTCCGCCCGTGTAGATTGGTTGAGCCATTGTCAGCGATGCACCGTATTTTGTGTTTCTGCCACTGAACGTGTAGCTGCGACCGCCGTCTGTACTCGGCAGTGCTATGTTCAGTTCGAGTGGATTGCCTGTATATTTAGCGTCGGCGTTGCCCGTAATCTTGGGCTTAAAGTCTGCTTTTGCCGCTGCTGCATTTTCTTTATATACTTCTAATGCGTGTGTGGCGGCTTTTACGTCGTGGCTATAGGCTTCCACCTGACGGCGGTATGCCTGTAGCATAGCCGCATCTTGAGCATCAACGTTTGTGCTTATGGCAGTCAACGCTGCATATATTGTTATTATATGTTTTATTTTCATACCTTGTCTGTTGCTTGTTATGCATGTTTACATGTTTCTGTCGTATCTTCGGCTTGCTTTGCTGCTTCTGGATAGAATATGGCATATAGGGCAGGAGTGGCAAAGAGAGTGAGCAGCGTGGCAAATGAAAGACCGAACACGATTGTTGCTGCCATGCCTCCGAACACAATGTCGAACAGCAGTGGTATGCTGCCGAATACTGTTGTTGCGGCAGCCATGAGCACCGGACGTGTACGCGAGACAGTTGCCTCTACTATAGCCGTAGATGGTGGTACGCCTGCGCGTCTCTGCAGATTGACTTCATCGAGCAATACGATGATGTTTTTTATTATCATACCCAGCAATCCGAGCCATCCGGCAATGCAGAAGAAACCGAATTGGAAACCCGTGACGAGCATGCCGACAACTACGCCTATGATTGAGAGTGGAAGAATGAGAAATATTATTAGCGGTTGCTTGAAGTTGCCGAATAGCATTACGAGGATTACCACCAGGAATACTATGGCCAGTGGAAAATACTTGGTCAGTGCGGCCATGGCCTCTTGCTGGTCCTTATACTGAGAGTCCCAGAAGAAGGTGTAACCTGGTGGTAGTTTTATCTGTTCTATCTCGTTGCGTATTTCGGCATGTACTTCCTTCATAGTGTGTCCGTGTTTAACGTCACACTGGGCTGCCATTGACAACCGCCTGTTGTATGTTTTCATTAGCGGCCATTCCCATCCCGTGCTTATGCTGTCTGCAAGCTGTGCCAACGGAGCTGAGTTTGTGCCGTTCCATACAGCCAGGTCGCCAAACGCGTCTTGTGATATCATGCCCTTGGTGTTTGTGTGTAACATCACAGGCACCTGCTTGTCGGCATCTCTGTATATGCCTACTGCAACTCCGTCGGCAGTGCTTTTCACGGCGGTCATCATGTCGGCTTTTCCTAGTCCAAGCCTTCCTGCTTTTACAGGATTGTACGGAGTGGTCATCATCATGGCCTTGTTGCCCCATTCATTGCGTGCATTCATAACCTTGGGATTGCGTCTCATTATTTCTATTGCCACATTGGTCAGCGAATCGAGTACGCGTGGATCATCGCCGCTGAAGCGTGCCTCTATGAGGGCCTGTGGTACAGAGTTCAGCTCAAAGCTATTTACGCGTACTAATGCATCAGGGAAAGCTTGTGATATTTCGTTCTGCAGTTTCTGTTGCATGTTTCTGGCAGCCTCAGGGCTGACGGCTTCAACCAGGCACTGGGCATAGTTGCTTTGAGGACCGTAAGCAGCGTTGGCCAGATAGTAGCGTGGAGGCGTCTGCCCCGTAAATGTTGAAACGTGCTTTATGTCTTTGCGTCGTCTCAGCGTGTCAGCCAATGCTTGTGTCTGTTCTGCAGTCTGCTCTATGCGCGTTCCTTCTGGCAGCCACAGGTCTATGGTGAAGTACTGCTTGTTAAGCAATGGCATAAATTGCTGCGGGATGAGCTTGAAAGCAACTGCGCTTAGAATGAGCAATGTGACGAGGCATGCAGTAACGGCATATCTGTGGCTTATCGTCAAGCGTAGGGCTTTTCTGAACATATCGTAAAGTCTGCCTCTGAACAGTTCCCCCTTGAGCTCATCAGGACGTGGACGGCGCACAAACTCTTGCACGAAAAACACGTTTTGTGTTATGGCCAGAACCCAACTAAGCAGCAACGATACTGCTATAACTATGAACAGAGACGATAGAATTTCACCCGTTATGTGTGGAGAGAGGTATACGGGCAAAAATGTCAGCACAGCTATTAATGTTGCACCTAATAGTGGCATGGCTGTGGTGCCGACGGCTGACAGTATGGCCGGGCGTTTGCGCATGCCGCGCTGCATGTTTACCAATGCTGCGTCATATACCACGATAGCGTTGTCTACGAGCATACCCATGGCTATTATTATGGCTGCAAGTGACATTCGTTGCAGAGCAATACCTGTTGCGCACATGTATATCAATGTGCCGAAGATAGAGAAAACCAGTCCGCTGCCTATTAGTATGCCGTTCTTTATCCCTATGAATAGAAGTAGTACGCCAGCTACGGTTATTACAGATATTATAAGGTTTAGCACAAAACCCTCGTTGGCCTCGGCTGACTCATGTCCTTGGTCGTATATTGTCTGCAGACTGTATCCTTCGGGCAGTGTTTGTCTGGCTTCGTCTATGTATGCTGCAACACGTTCCGACATATCAACCACATTGCCGTCGGCCACAGTAGATATGGCCATACCTACGGCCGGCTGTCCGTCGGTCCGCATTTGGTTGCGTGCGGGATGGCGGTAACCTTCGCTTATATGAGCTACTTCGCCAAGCCTGATGTAGGCTCCGTCCCGTCCTACAATCGTTAGTTGCTCTAGTTCTTCAAGACTACCAAAACTGCCGGTAGCCTCTACTCTTATGCGATTGTGTTCGGTTTCTATAGCACCGGCATCTACAATTCTATTTTGTCTGTCGAATGCTGCTGTTATGTCAGACATGGTTATTCCGCTGGCTGCCAATAGCGAAGGATCGGCTTCAATGTCTATGGTGCGGTCCTGCAGTCCGAACAGCTCTACGCGGGCTACATCTTTTATGCCCAGCAGACCATTTTTTAGACTGTCTGCCTTGTCTTCAAGCTCCCGCCAGCTGTGGTTAGATGAACTTAGAGCGTAGAACACTCCGAGTACATCGCCGAAGTCATCGTTTACTACAGGGCGACCGGCTCCTGCTGGCAGATGTGGTTGGGCGTCGTTCACCTTACGTCGCAGTTTGTCCCACAACTGCTGCATGTCAGCAGCGCGTATTTCTTTTTTTACGTAAACGGTAATCTTTGACAGACCTGCCCTGTTTTCGCTTTTCAGATAATAGAGCTCGCCAAGTTCCTGTATTGACTCTTCGAGCACGTCTGTCACTTGCTCTCTAACCTCAGTCGGTGAGGCTCCCGGATACGATGTTGTCACCACAGCCTGTTTAATTGTGAATGGGGCGTCTTCAAGTTTGCCCATGTTGCCATAGGCAATTATACCACCCGCAAGCACAAGTGCCAGTACCAACCAGCTCAGCGCTCTGTTGCGTAAGCAAAATTCAGCTGCGCCTCTCATTGTTGCATTCCTCCTTTCCGGTTGGCAACGGCCTGTGTGGCCACGGTGTCGCCTTCATTGAGCATGGTTTGACCTGCTGTGGCCACGCGTTCGCCTGCTTTTAGACCGCTACAAATCTCTATCATACCTCCGCCTAAAAGGCGTCCTGTGGTCACGTTACGTCGGCTAACCCGTCCGCTGTTGTCTATCGTCCAAACACAACTGCCTCCAGAGGATGGACTCCATACTGCTTTCTGAGGTACGGCTACTCCAACAAACTTATTTGAAGTCTGCCCAATGAGCATGTTGCCAGACATGCCACCTGGCAGGTGTGATTTGCCATTGTCTATCAATGCAGTCAGTTTGAAGGCCATATTGTTACCCGTGGCGGTACGTGTTATATATGTTTCTGCCGGTCTGAATGTCCTGCCGCTCATGCGGTCAAAGCTTATCAGACATGTCCTGCCGCCTATGTTCTGTTGTAGTTGTGCAGCTATGTCTTCTGGTACGTAGGCCTCTGCCTTTATGCGTGACATATCTATAAACGTAACCACTGGCTGTCCTGCTGCCACGTCCTGATAGCGTTCTACATGTTGTGTCTGTACATATCCGCTGAAAGGAGCTATGAGTCGTGTACGGTCCAATTCATCTGCAGCCATGTCATAGTCTGCTTTTGCGCGCTCATAATCGGCTCTTGCACGCTCATACTCCTGTTCGGCTATGTTGCCGGCCTTAAATAAGCGTGTAGTACGCTCGTATTCAGCCTTAGCCTGACGGCATATTGCCGCTGCTCGTCTTTTCCTTACAATGAAGTCACGGGCGTCGAGTGCGGCAATCACCTCTCCGCGTCTGAAGAACTGACCTTCTTGAACGTCAAGTTGGGCTATATGGCCGCCAACTCTGAAGGCGAGTTCGGCTGTGCGGCAGGGCTCAGATATGAAAGGATACTTGCGGGCCGATGTATCGGCCATACTTTCAGCCGTGGCCACGTCCACAGTGCGTACCGTGCCAGGAGCATCGTGTCGGCCACTGCACGATACAGCCATAATGGCAGACGACAGAATCAGAAGCATGTTTTTTCTAATCGTAATCATCTTTTTTTCTGTTAAGTTTGTATGCTTTTTATTCGCAAAGATAACATGTAGCATGGGCAAATGTCAATACAAATATTACTGAAGCAGCTCTATCTGTATCTGAATGCGCATCATCGGTCTCTGGAACGAAATGATTTGACATGGATTATAATGCATGGGTTGATTGTTGTGGATACAGTGTAATAATGATTTGTATTATTGCAGGATTTCGTATTGATATGTTGGGTATATGATAAATTTGCTGATAATAATGTGATATGATTTTCTTGTCTGAGAAATAAAAGTAAAGTATGTGCGTTGGCTTAATGTGTGATGGATTTTTCTGTAATTATCGTATAAACTGAAAGCTTGACGACATATTTTGGTTCCAAATTATTAACCTATCGTTTACGGCAAAGAACTAGGCCACTTTTACTTTAAAAGTGGCCTAGTTCTTTGCCGTAAACATCTGCTTACATTTTACAATTCTTAAGTTATTTGTCTACGTGTTCATTGCTCCGCATTGTGGGCAAATACCCTTGTGTCTTAGACCTGCTCCACATTTCCCGCAGGTGTAGTTGCATTTAGCACGTTTGAAGTAGATTTTTATGGCAAAGTAGGTGTATGCGGCCAAGAGTGGATAGCCGATGTAATAAAGTGTGGCTATAGAGAAGATTATGTAGTTTGCGGCGCAGATGCCGGCTAGCCCGCAGAGATATAGTAAAGCTTCCGCCGGTGGCAAAAGGCGGCGTACAATGTCGGCTACAGCCAGAGAAAGAATGAGCATAGTCCATACGGCAGCCAAGAAGATGGCTAGGACGGGTGGTACATTTAGAGGATTGAGCGTGGGATGGAAGTAGAAATGGCGCCATGTGTCTGGCTCAAAGTTCTGTATGCTTGAGTAGATGACTGCAGCTGTAGCCACGGTGAGGGCTAGCAGCGTGGGATAGAATGTGCCTATGTCATTGAAGTGAACTATTCTAGCATTGCGGCGCAGTAGGGTGCGCATAAGATATGCCACGGATATTGTGCTGATGACGATAAGAAAGATGAGAAGGTGGGTATCGGAGAATATTGATATGAACTGTGATATTGGGTCGCTGGGTACAGTTGAAGCCAATAGCATCTGCTCGCGTGTCCAACCGAAGGTTTCTTGGTCACGTGCTACTTGTATCCATACAGAATCGGCAGTTGCAGATGGCATAACTCTGATGTCGGCAACGACGATATGGTCGTGCTTGTAGACGGATACAGAGTCGGTTTGCATACCGTTAAGCAATTCTTCTGGCTGCTGGCGCAGCAGTACGAGCGAGTCGGCCTTCACCACGAAGTTGTAGTTTAACGAATAGTGGTGGGTGCGTTCAAAAGCGGCAGTGTCTGGCTGTGCAGTAGCTACCGTTTTGGTTTTACTGCGCCCCGTGTTGTGATAGCATGACGACAGCATTGATGCCTGTATCACAAGGATTGTCAGCATGCAGGTGTATAGGGCTTTAGCGGCGTATTTGTTTATTGTTTGTTGCATGGCTATGTATTGCGAGTGTTTCTTGTCGGGAAGGAGACGGGATTAAATCTACTTGTCGGCAATGACGTTCATTTGGCATCGTGCACAGTCAAACTGCAGTTTGAAACGGCGGCCGTCTGTCATGCGCAGGTATAGGGGACCTTTGAGACTATGTGGGTATGCCCCTTGGCGTGTGCATATGCCCATGGCATGACGCAGGCAGTAGCGGCATTGCATGAGCAGGGCGTGTGGCGGCATGTTGATCTCAGGGGCTGGTATTGCTTTAGTTTGTTGCGACTTGTAGAATTCTGCCGCCTTGTTGTTGGCAACATTATACAGATACGGATAGGCTGCAGGATATGTGTTGCTGCCGCCTTTTTCTGTTTTTGTATTTGCCGCCTTGCTACTTGCCTCCGTGCGTGCGTCTGCTGTAGCCTGTCTGAGGGCTTGCTCCAGTTTTTGGATAATGTCGCGTCTCATGTGAGACAGGAGGCTCGATGGTATAAACGTTTTTATTCCATCTTGCGGAATTGACACGTCGGTGCACTTAAATGGTGTGTTACCAAGTCGTGTAAGTTGACGCACAATATTGTCGGTCTGTGGTTTTTGCGCAGTTTGCGGCTCACATTGGAACTCTGTAATGGCACTGACACTGTCGGCAGTTGTCGTCAGTATGATGTTGCCTAGGGCAGATTCTTTCAGACTCATTGTTATGTTTATTTTGCGTTCAGCGCTTCTGCCCGTAAGAAGTTTCTCGAATGCTTGGTCGCTGTTGCGGTAGAGAGCCTGACCGCGATTCAATCCGGAAGGCATCCTTTGAGGGAATATGGTGTTGCCTTGTGCTCTGTTGACTCTGAATCCCTGCAGCTCATCATTTCCGTTGAAAAAGCACAGACCATCGCCATTGGAAAAGGCTGCAGTGCCTGCTACGGTAATATCGTTGCGGTTTATTGACTTTACCGTGCCCACATACTGACCTATAGCCTTTGGGGTGAGTGGTGAACTCATGTCAGCGCTGCGTCCATCTGCAAAATAGTGGGTGAAGCCTCGACTGAATGTCTTATCAAGATTTGGTTCAAAAGTATAATTGCTGCGGCCGAGCGAAGCGCGGCAGTAGCGTCCGTTGCTGCGTGCTATTATATCGTTAAGCTTGCGGCTGTAGGCTGCAGTTACGTTTTTCACGTATGTTATATCCTTTAGTCTGCCTTCAATCTTGAGCGATGTAGCTCCACAGTCGAGCAGTGTCTCGAGGCGGTCTATGAGGCATAGGTCTTTGAGTGACAGCAGGTGGCGTCCGCGTTCAATGACATTGCCGTGTTCATCCTCTAAATCGAATTTTAGACGACAGAACTGGGCGCATTCGCCTCTGTTGGCACTGCGTCCAAAACAATACTGCGAAGCGTAGCATTGGCCTGAATAGCTTACGCACAAGGCACCATGGACAAACACTTCGAGTTCGACGTCCGGCACGGCTTTGTGAATTTGTGCGATCTCTGTTGCCGAGAGTTCACGGGCAAGTACGACACGGCTGAATCCCTGTGAGGCTAGCCATTTTACTTTATCTGCTGTACGGTTATCAGTCTGCGTACTGGCATGGATGGGTATAGGCGGAAGTCCGTCTCCAGAGGCAATCATTGAGGCTAGAGCCATATCTTGTACCAGTATGGCATCTGCACCAGCCTCATATAGTTGCGATATAAGTTCTTTGGTGGCACAAAGTTCATTGTCATAGATAATGGTGTTCACAGTCACGTAGACTTTGGCCATGAACGTGTGGGCATACTCGCACAGTGCCTTGATGTCGCTGAGGGTGTTGCCTGCTGCGGCTCTTGCTCCGAAGCGGCTCGCTCCTATATATACGGCATCTGCTCCGTGATCGATGGCGGCTATGCCACATTCTAGGTTTTTGGCCGGAGCCAAAAGTTCTATAGCTTTACTCAATTTTGTTTATGTCGTAAGGGGTTTCTTGATATACGTAATAGTTAATCCAGTTGCTGAAAAGGAGATTGGCATGAGCCCGCCAGCGCACCAACGGAGGATTGTCCGGGTTGTCGTCTGCATAGTAGTTTACAGGCATTTCCACATCGTCACGCTTGCCTATGTCGCGGCGGTATTCTTTGTCGAGTGTATCAGGTGAATATTCGAGATGACCTGTTATGAAGAACTCTCTTCCGCCGCGGGCCATCACTATGCTTACACCGCTTTCAGCTGACTCGGCTATGAGCTGTAAGCCTGAAGTTGCCTCAATATCCTGTTTTCGTATTTCTGTGTGTCTGCTTTGTGGCATGTAGAAGTAGTCGTCGAAGCCTCTGAATATGGGCAAAAGCGGCATGAGTGTGTGTTGCTTGAACACACCGAACATCTTCTTTGGCAGTGGATATTTGGGTATGCCATAATGATAGTAGAGCCCTGCCTGTGCAGCCCAACATATATATAATGTGCTGGTGACATGATTGCGTGCCCATGCAAAAATTTTTGTTACTTCCTCCCAATATGTCACTTCTTCGAAGGCATAGTTCTCAACCGGTGCACCGGTAATTATCATTCCGTCGAACTTTTTGTCTTTCAGAACGTCAAAATCTTTATAAAAAGCCATCATGTGCTCGATTGGAGTATTCTTCGGTGTGTGGCTTTTAAGCTTCATGAAGGTTATATCCATCTGTAGTGGTGTGTTCGACAGCAGACGTATCAAGTCGGTCTCTGTCGTAATCTTCAGAGGCATGAGGTTTAATATGACGATGTGCAGGGGGCGTATGTCCTGCGTGTGAGCCCTGGAGCTGTCCATGACAAAGATATTCTCTTTCTTAAGAATGTCTATTGCCGGCAGCTTGTCTGGTATTCGTAATGGCATCTTTTTATTCTCTCTTTCTCATTAACGTGTGGCAAACTTACATAAAAAAAACGATATAGCGTATGATTGGCACCGAAAAACTTTTGTGGGGATGAAGTTTGTCATATAAAAAAGCCCCACGGGAAAGTTTCCATGGGGCTATCAGATATCAGCCTGCTTTCAGGCTTGATTAATTCAACATGTCTTCAACGATGTTGCCACTGAGGTGAAATTACCAAAGTTTTACTCGTTTGTCTGCCGGCAGATAAAGCTTGTCTGTAGGTTTAACGTTGAAAGCTTCGTACCATGCGTCGATATGTGGCAGTGCACCGTTTACGCGCCATTCGCCGAGAGAGTGAGGATCGCTCTTTGTACGGTTACGTATCTCCTCTTCTGTAATGTTTGCAGCCCATACGCCTGCATAAGCCAAGAAGAAACGCTGGTCGGCTGTAAGGCCGTCAATCTCTTTCAGAGGAGCGTCCTTTGTGGCGTTCTTATATGCATTGTATGAAACCTGCAGACCGCCGTGGTCGGCAATGTTTTCGCCAAGTGTGAGTTTACCGTTGGCATTGAGGTCAGGCAGAACTTTGATTGCAGAGAAGAAGTCAACGCAAACCTGTGCACGCTTATTGAAGTTTTCAGCGTCGCTGGCTGTCCACCAGTCAATCATATTTCCGTTCTTGTCATAGTTGCGTCCCTGATCGTCGAATCCGTGAGTCATCTCATGGCCGATAACAACACCGATGGCACCATAGTTGAATGCGTCGTCTGCTTCAGGATCAAAGAAAGGACGCTGCAGGATTCCTGCCGGGAAGCAAATCTCGTTGGTTGTCGGATTATAGTATGCATTGACGGTCTGAGGTGTCATGAACCACTCATCCTTATCAACCGGTTTGCCTGCACGATAGTTGATGTCCCACTCGTTCCAGAATTTGCGGCAGTTCTGTACGTTCTCATAGTAAGACAATTTGGGGTCGATTGTCAGGCCTGACATATCTTTCCATTTATTTGGATAACCGATCTTTACGTAGAAAGCATCGAGTTTGTCGAGTGCAGCCTTCTTTGTGTCGGCACTCATCCAGTCCTGAGCCTTGATTCTTTCAGCAAGAGAAATCTGCAGATTCTTTACGAGCTTTTCCATACGCTCTTTTGAAGATGCGGGGAAGTAACGCTCAACATACATCTTGCCGAGAGCTTCACCCATCTGGCTTTCTACCTGACTTGTTGCACGCTTCCAACGTGGATGGTCTTCCTTACGGCCAGACATTGTCTTTCCGAAGAAGTCGAAGTTGGCAGCTATTACGTCATCGCTCAGGTAGCCTGCTGCTGAGAGGATAACATCCCATTCCATATAAGCACGCATTTCGTCGGCTGTCATCTCAGAGAGAATCTTGTCTGCACCCTTTACGAAAGCAGGCTGACCTACAACGAGTTCCTTGAAGTACTCGCTCTTTACGCCTTCTGCGTTCAGAAGTTGTGTTAAGCCTACGTGAGGATAGTTGCTCTCAAAGTTCTGAATAGTCATCTTGTTGTAGTTGGCAGCAACGTCACGCAGCTCTGTGCTTGACTTAGAAACCTTTGCCAGCGCAGTTTCTACTTTCATGATGCTCTCCATCTTCTTCTTGGCAGCAGCGTCAGAGAAACCAAAGAGTTTGAACATACGCTCAATATGCTTCTTGTAAGCCTCTCTTATGGCTGTTGTTGCGGGGTCTGTGTCAAGATAATATTCCTTCTGGCCGAGGCATATACCACCCTGATATATATTCAGGATGTTCATTGTGGCGTTCTTTTCATCAGCTCCAAATCCGATGCCCATAGGCACTCCATAGCCGAATGTAGCATATTTAAGCTGCACCTTGCGGAGGTCAGCCACGGTCTTGGCCTTTTCTATCTCATTTATGAGCGGCATAACAGGCTTTACGCCTTCCTTGTTGCGGCGCACAGAGTCCATTGCAAGCTTGTAGAAGTCGCTTAACTTGCGCTCTGTGGTGCCCTGCGGATATTCTTTCTTCAGCAGGTCGCTCAAGATTGTGTTAACGCGTTTGTTGTTGTCGAGTCCGAGCTGATCAAAGCTTCCGAAGCGTGAATAAGCTGCGGGCAGCGGATTGTTTTTCATCCATCCGCCACATGCGTACTGATAGAAATCATCAGCTGGTCTGACACTGTTGTCGAGATTCTTCAGGTCGATTCCCGACGTCAGCTGTGCCTGTGCGCCTGCTGTCAGTGAGGCAGAGGCAAATAGCACTGCTGGGATAATGTGTTTCATTTTCATAATTTTTTTAATTTAAGTTGATGGTATTTGTCTGTTACATATATTTTTCAAGTTCTTCCGACAACTGCTCCCATCTCTCAACTTCTTCATCGAGAGTTTTCTTTACAGATGTATATTCGTTTATCAGCTTCATGTCACTGGCCCTTTCGGGTTGACATAGCATTTCGTCGAGTTCCTTAAGACGCTTTTCAAGCGTCTCGATTTTTGCTTCAGAGTCCTTTACGGCCTTTTCAGCCTTACGTATTTTCTTCTGTTGCTCTTTGCGTTCTTCATACGATTGCTTGGCTGAATTTTCAGCCTGTTGCTGCTCATTGCATGTTGAGTTGCCTGAGCTTGCAGGCTGTTGTATCGTTGTCGTTGCTTGGTGATGACCAAGAGAGTCGAGTGAGTCGATGTTATGAGTCTGTAGAAAGTCGTATATTCCGCCGATATGCTCTCTTACTTTTCCGCCTCCAAATTCATAGACCTTGGTTACCAGTCCGTCGAGAAACTCGCGGTCGTGGCTTACAATGATGGCCGTGCCGTCAAAAGCTTTGATGGCCTCTTTTAGGACATCCTTCGAGGGCATGTCGAGATGGTTGGTCGGCTCGTCGAGAATCAGCAGGTTAACCGGTTCGAGCAGGAGCTTTATCATTGCGAGTCGGCTGCGTTCGCCACCGCTGAGCACTTTCACTTTCTTCTCAGATGCTTCGCCTCCGAACATAAAAGCTCCGAGTATGTCGTTAATCTTTAGTCGGATATCTCCTTTGGCTACATTGTCTATTGTCTGGAACACCGTAAGCTCCTCGTCAAGCAGCTGTGCCTGATTTTGGGCAAAATAGCCAATCTGAACGTTGTGCCCAATCTTAAGCGTTCCGGTGTATGGAATCTCGTTCATTATACATTTCACGAGTGTTGATTTTCCTTCTCCGTTCTTTCCTACGAAGGCCACCTTCTCGCCACGTTTTATTGTGAGTGTTACATGGTCGAACACGGTATGAGTGCCATAATCCTTGCGCACTTCATCGCATATTACAGGATAGTCGCCGCTGCGCAGGCATGGGGGAAACTTGAGGTGCATTGCCGAGTTGTCCACTTCGTCAACTTCTATAGGCACAATCTTCTCGAGCTGCTTTATGCGGCTCTGCACCTGTACAGCCTTTGTGGGCTTGTACCTGAAGCGTTCAATGAAATCTTTTATGTCGGCTATTTCCTTCTGCTGGTTCTCGTAGGCACGCAGTTGCTGCTCGCGTCGTTCGGCTCTGAGCTTCACGTACTCGTCATACTTCACTTTATAGTCAACCACCTTGCCACAGCTTATTTCGAGCGTGCGGTTGGTCACATTGTTGATGAATGCACGGTCGTGGCTTACCAAAACCACGGCTTTTGCACTTTGTGCAAGAAACTGTTCGAGCCATTGTATGCTCTCAATGTCGAGATGGTTGGTAGGCTCATCTAGCAACAGAACGTCCGGTTTCTGCAAAAGAATCTTTGCCAGCTCTATACGCATACGCCATCCTCCGCTAAACTCGCTTGTAGGACGTGACATGTCCGAACGCTCAAATCCAAGACCTGTCAAAGTGCGCTCTATGTCAGCTTCATAGTTCTCTGCGCCCATCATCATGTATCTTTCGTGCTCTTGGGTGAATTTCTGAACTAGAGCCATATATTCATCACTGTCATAGTCGGTGCGTTCTGCCAACTGTTGGTTCATCTTGTCGAGCCTTGCCTTCATTTCCGTATTTCCGGCGAAGGCCTTACGCGCCTCTTCACGTACTGTTGTGTCATCCTGAAGAATCATCACCTGCGGCAGATAGCCTATGGTTGTTCCACTTGGTACAGCCACGACGCCCGCAGTTGGCTTTTGCATGCCGCAGAGAATCTTCAGCATAGTAGATTTGCCTGCTCCGTTTTTTCCGACCAGTGCGATTCGGTCGCGGTCGTTAATTACGAAGCTGACGTTGCTGAAGAGCGGCTTAACGCCAAATTCTACTTTTAGTCCTTCTACTGAAATCATTCTTTTCGTTTCTTTACGCTTACTATTTGTCAGCCGTGTTAGGCTTATTCGGCGTATTACTATTGCTTTAGGTGGCAAAATTAAATAATTTTATCTTTAAAACCAAACAATAGCAAGAAAAAGGATGCCGCTATGAGGAACATTCGACCGATTAAAGCTTTCCTTTGTCTGTTCAAAATGGTAAATGTAAAGGCCTGTCGTATATAATCCGTTATTTTAGTAATAGTTGGTTGCCATTCTTTTATACATGCTGAATATGTTTATATGTTGATGTTTCATGTCATTATTTATGATAATGGTTTATGTCGCATAGAACTTTTGGCCGTCTGGGCTTCCTGTTATGGTTTTACTTTTTGATGCTTTTGTCTTTTGTTTTCTTTCAATTTGATTTTTGCAGACCTCTTCAGACTGAGTTATTTTGAAAATAAAATCATTTGGACGTGAAAATTGGCCTAATTCGTGTGCATCCGTAAATTGTTGTATTACAATGAACTATGCGAGAATGTCGGGTTGTGTGCAATGGAAACTGATGTAAAACAGTTATAATAAACCGTTTCTTGATAGGAAAACGGCTTGTTTTTGAACGTAAAAACATAGTGTTTTGTGGTGTAATACGATGCTTTTTGCATCATAAAACATAGCTTTTTACAGACTTTGTAAATATTGTTTACTGCCTTCCGGCTGTTTTTGTCTCATCTTGTTTCTATTTTAGCTAAAAACTCATACAAAATAACAGTGACATTCTGTAATGTCTTTTAGTTAATTGGCAGCACGTTGCTTTGCAAGGTGTTGAAATGGTATATTATGATTTTATTGTTTTGTCCACGTAGGAACAGATGAAAATGCTTAAGTTTTTTTATGCCATAATTTCGTTAATATTATTACCGGTTGCCACATGAGAATGCATGACTAAACAATCATAAGGTCGCTCATCACCATGTCACTGATAAAGATGCCTTCGGATGTAAGTCTTAGCCGGTCGTGCCGTATCTCAAGTAGTCCTTGCTCAAGATGTTTGCCGGCGGCAGAAATAAGCGTGTTTCTGTATCTTTTACCCAAACGCGTTTCCATGGCGTTTAGATCAATCCCGTCTGATGTGCGTAGGGCAGTGGTTATGATGTCGTTGAATGTTGTGTCGTTGTCGAGTTCTTCACGCTCCATAGGAATGATGCCGTTATTAATTTCCTCGATGTATAGTTTTAAGTCGGCCACATTCCACTGTCTGGAGTTAAGGTCAAACGAGTGAGCGGCTGCGCCAAGACCGATATATGGCACTTGATGCCAATAGCTGCTGTTATGACGTGAGCGATATCCAGGACGTGCAAAGTTGCTTATTTCATAATGTTCATATCCGGCATCAGTAAGTTGGCATACAAGCTCTTTGAACATTGTCAGGCTCAGTTCCTCGTCAATCTCTTTTACCTTGCCAGTGTCGAGCATTTTCCACAATGGCGTGTCTTCTTCATACATAAGACTGTATGCCGAGATGTGTTCTACATTTAGAGCCAAAGCGGCAGATATGTCCTCCTTCCACTGGCTTAAACTTTCGTCAGGGAATCCAAACATCAAGTCGATGCTTATATTTTTGATGCCTGCTTCTCTCAGCAATTTTACGGCATGTTTCACTTCGTCAGAGTTGTGACGTCTGTGTAGAAGACGGAGTCTGCTGTCTGCAAATGTCTGCGCACCCATGCTTACACGGTTTATAGGCAGGTGGCTTAGCATATTTGTAAACTTAGGAGTTATGTCATCAGGGTTGCACTCCATTGTTATTTCGGCATTTCTATCCACGTCATACACATTATTTATATATAGAAACAGTTTGGTAAGTTCAGCTTCGTCCAGCAACGAAGGCGTGCCTCCGCCAAGATATATAGTGGAGAAAGGTTCGCGGATATAGTTTTTCCTTAATTCCATTTCGCGACAAACCGCATTTATGTATTTCTTGCGTAAGTCAAGAAGTGTGGTCGAGTAGAAACCGCAATAAATGCAGCGGCTCTTGCAGAAGGGTATATGGATGTATATGCCGGCCATTGTTTATTAGATGTTTCAGTTTCGTTTTCTTTATTTTAATGCAAAATTACTAATATGTTTTAATTTTTTGACGCTTTTTTGTGTTTTCTTTTGCTTGTTTGCGCAAAAAATCGTAACTTAGAGGCCAACATAAGTTATTAACTTAAATCTATAATAATATGAGAGTTTATCAAACTAACGAGATTAAAAACATTGCCTTGCTTGGCAGTGCGGGCTCAGGCAAGACTACTCTTGCCGAAGCTATGTTATATGAGAGCGGACTGATTAAGCGCCGCGGTTCTGTAGAAGCAAAAAACACAGTAAGTGACTATTTCCCTGTTGAACAAGAATACGGCTACTCGGTATTTTCAACTGTTTTTAATGTAGAGTGGAACAATAAAAAACTTAATATCATAGATTGCCCGGGCTCTGACGACTTTGTCGGCGGCGCCATAACAGCCCTTAACGTTACTGACCAGGCTGTTATATTAATCAATGGTCAGTATGGTCCTGAAGTTGGCACACAGAATAACTTCAGATACACTGAGAAGCTGAAGAAGCCGGTTATCTTCCTTGTAAACCAGCTCGACAGCGACAAGTGTGATTTCGATTCGATAATAAGCAGCATGCAGGACATTTATGGTCCGAAATGCGTCCAGATACAATATCCGATAACTACAGGTCCAGGCTTTAATGCCCTTATTGACGTCCTTCTGATGAAGAAATATTCATGGAAGCCCGAAGGCGGTGCTCCTATCATAGAGGATATTCCGGCAGAGGAGATGGATAAGGCAATGGAACTTCATAAGGCTCTTGTGGAGGCCGCTGCAGAGAACGATGAAACTCTGATGGAGAAATTCTTTGAGGAGGAAACTCTCACAGAGGACGAAATGCGTGAAGGTATACGTAAGGGATTGGTTACACGTTCTATATTCCCTGTTTTCTGTGTTTGCGCAGGAAAGAGTATGGGTGTTCACCGCCTGATGGAATTCTTGGGCAACGTAGTTCCGTTTGTAAGCGAAATGCCTAAGGTTCATAACACACGTGGTGAGGAAGTTGCTGCAGAAAGTGCAGGACCTGAATCTATTTACTTCTTTAAGACAGGTGTTGAGCCTCATATCGGAGAAGTTTCTTACTTCAAGGTTATGAGCGGATGCGTTAAGGCCGGCGACGATTTAAGTAATGCCGACCGTGGCTCAAAAGAACGCATTGCAAATATTTATGTTTGTGCAGGAGCTAACCGTCAGCCTGTTGACTGTCTTAATGCCGGTGATATTGGCTGTACTGTTAAGCTGAAGGACGTGAAGACAGGCAACACTCTTAATGGAAAGGATTGTGATAATAGATTCGACTTCATAAAATATCCTAACTCTAAGTATTCTCGTGCCATTAAGGCTGTCAATGAGGCTGACACAGAAAAACTGATGGCTGCTTTGTTGAAGATGAGACAGGAAGATCCGACATGGGTAATAGAGCAGAGCAAGGAGCTGAAGCAGACAATAGTTCATGGTCAGGGTGAGTTCCATTTGCGTACACTAAAATGGCGCCTTGAGAATAATGAGAAACTGCAGGTTAAGTTTGTTGATGCCAAGATTCCTTATCGTGAGACCATCACTAAGGCTGCACGTGCAGACTATCGTCATAAGAAACAGTCGGGTGGTGCAGGACAGTTTGGTGAGGTTCACCTTATTGTTGAGCCTTATGCAGAAGGTATGCCTGATCCTGTAATGTACAAGTTTAACGGTCAGGAGTTCAAGATGAACATCAAGAGTAAGGAAGTTGTTGACCTGGAGTGGGGCGGCAAGCTTGTGTTCATCAACTCTGTTGTCGGTGGTGCTATTGATACACGCTTTATGCCTGCTATTTTGAAGGGTATTATGGAGCGTATGGAGCAGGGGCCTCTGACGGGAAGCTACGCACGTGACGTACGTGTTGTTGTTTATGATGGAAAGATGCACCCGGTTGACAGTAACGAACTTTCATTCATGTTGGCAGCTCGCCATGCTTTCTCTGATGCATTTAAGAATGCTGGTCCGAAGATTCTTGAGCCTATTTACGACCTTGAGGTTTATGTTCCGGCCGACTTTATGGGTGATGTCATGAGCGACTTGCAGGGACGTCGTGCCCTCATCATGGGTATGGACAGCGAAGCCGGTTATCAGAAATTGCAGGCCAAGATACCTTTGAAGGAACTTGCAAACTATTCTATCTCACTGAGCTCTATTACAGGCGGACGTGCTTCGTTTACCACGAAGTTTGCAAGTTACGAGCTTGTTCCTAACGACATACAACAGGCTCTGATACAAGAGCATGAGGCAGAACTTGCTGATAAAGACGAATAACAATAATGAATCAGCCGTGTGGAGTAAATCCCACGGCTGTTTTTTTATGCTGATATTGCATGTTGAATAGTTTGTTTGAAAAATTATAGCTTATTGTAATCTTGCTATTTTTATAAGTGTTATGCCGTTTCCTGATTGTATATAAAGTCTGTTTTATTCTTTTTATATAATGCCGTTTCCTTGGTATGTCATGAATGTCATTGCACTATATATAACCTTATAGTTCTTTACAATTATTCTTCATGCTGTTCTGTTTAATTGCAAGAACTTTTGTGTAGCTCTTTAACTTGATAATTATTAATTATCGTATGGTTATTTGGTTAATATAGATAAATTTTGAATAATTAATTAACAAAATAATTTGGCTTTATTTATTTTTACCATATATTTGCCAATATGAAAAAAGCAACAATTTGGACAGTAGCAATCGTGATGGGACTTTCTTTCCTTGTGCTGCTCTTTATGCAAATAAAATATATTGAAGAGATGGTGCACATGAAGAAAGAACAGTTTGACGAGTCTGTAACAAAGGCTCTGTCTCAGGCTGCCCGTAACTTGGAACTGAATGAGACATTAAGGTATCTTGAAAAGGATGTTAACGCGACAGAACGCCGTGCATTCAAACAAGATTCAGTTGGAACTCGTTCGGGTGAAATGGATGGCACTGTCCAGCATTCACATCAATACTCTGTTGTTGATAAAAACGGTACGATGTATTCGTCTTTTGAATTAAAAACGATAACGATGAAACCGTCCTCAATGCCCAAAGCGATGATTCTGCGTAATGACAAGAACTCGATATCAGAGGCAACAAAGTCAATGAGGGAAATTGTGAAAAACCGTTATATCTATCAGAAAGCTTTGCTTGACGAGGTCGTTTACAGCATACTTTATACTGCTTCAGAAAAACCGTTGAAGGAGCGTATAAACTTCAAGATGCTTGATCAGGACATTAAGACTGAGCTGATGAACAATGGTATTGATATTGCCTATCATTTTACGGTTTCGACACAAGATGGAAGAGAAGTATACAGATGTCCTGACTATACGGATGAAGGTGAGGAATATACTTATTCGCAGGCATTATTCAGAAATGATCCTTCATCGAAGGCTGGAATTGTCAAGATACATTTCCCTGATATGAACAGCTATATTTTCAGCAGTGTACGTTTTATGATTCCTTCTATTGCGTTTACTGTTGTGTTGTTGGTGACATTTATTTTTACAATCGTAGTTATATTCAGGCAGAAACGTTATACTGAGATAAAGAATGATTTTATAAACAATATGACTCATGAATTAAAAACTCCTATAAGCAGTATTTCTCTTGCTGCACAGATGCTCAATGATGAAAGCGTAACTAAGAGTCCTGTTATGATGAAGCATCTGGGAGGAGTTATTAATGACGAGTCGAAGCGTTTGCGCTTCCTTGTAGAAAAGGTGTTGCAGATGTCAATGTTTGACCGCAAGAAAGCCATATTTAAAAAGAAAGAGCTTAATTTGAATGAGTTGGCTGAAAATGTTGCTAATACCTTTACATTGCGTGTAGAACATACAGGAGGGCATATAACGACAAAACTGAATGCAACGGAACCGACAATCTATGTTGACGAGATGCATTTTACAAATGTTATTTTCAACTTGTTGGACAATGCTGTTAAATATCGTGATCCTGAGCGACCGGTAGAATTGTTTATTAATACATGGAATGACAAAGAACATCTTTACTTGTCGGTTAGAGATAACGGATTGGGCATAAAAAAAGAGAACCTTAAAAAGATTTTTGAGAAGTTCTATCGTGTTCATACCGGAAATGTGCATGATGTCAAAGGCTTTGGCCTTGGCTTGGCATATGTAAAGAAAATCGTAGAACTGCATAAGGGTGAAATACATGCAGAAAGCGAAAAAGGAAAAGGAACGAATTTTATAATAACATTACCTATAATTAAAAAATAAGAAAGACTATGGATGAGAAATTGAAAATTCTTTTATGCGAAGATGATGAGAATTTAGGTATGCTCCTTCGCGAATATTTACAGGCAAAGGGTTATAGCGCAGAACTTTGTCCTGATGGTGACGCAGGATATAAAGCTTTCTTGAAGAGCAAGTTTGATATATGTGTACTTGATGTTATGATGCCAAAGAAAGATGGATTTACATTGGCTCAGGAAATAAGACAGGCCAATGCTGAAATTCCAATCATATTCCTTACTGCTAAGACTTTGAAGGAAGATATTCTTGAAGGCTTCAAAATCGGTGCTGATGACTATATCACAAAGCCGTTCTCAATGGAAGAGCTTGTGTTCCGTATAGAGGCTATCCTGCGTCGTGTACGTGGTAAGAAAAACAAAGAAAATACTGTTTATCATATCGGACGTTTTACTTTCGATACTCAGAAACAGTTGCTTACCATTGACGACAAGCAGACAAAGCTTACAACTAAAGAGAATGAGCTTCTTGCTCTTCTGTGCTCTCATGCTAACGAGATTCTGCAGCGTGACTTCGCACTGAAGACAATATGGATTGATGATAACTACTTCAACGCACGCTCTATGGACGTTTACATTACAAAGTTGCGTAAACATCTTAAGGACGACGACCAGATAGAAATCATCAACATTCACGGCAAGGGATACAAGCTTATCACTCCAGAGCAGGAATAAACATAAGCCTTGAAAGATAATAATAAAACAATCCTTAAAACCGAATACACCGGCTCTGAGGATTGTTTTTGTTTTATATTATTATAAGTTATTTGCTCTTTATGGAATAAAATTATATATTTGCAGAAACGACGGAAATTGACTATGAAACATGTTGACAGGTATGTGATTACTGAAAGTCCTGCTTCCTCGGTTTTTGGATTGGGCTTTTGTCTTATTTTGGCTTGCGGTTTGTTGGACGGCTATAGTAAACCATGGTATGTCGCAATCTCCGTAGTTATATTCATACTTGTAATATTTTCTGTTGTATTGAGTCTGTTTATACGTAGGCAGAAAATTGTAATTGATTCACGAGGTATTCATTATTATGAACGTTTTTTATTTAAGATAACCAAGCACGATTATCCATGGTCACAGGTGAGCAGATGCTATATAGACTGGTATCATTATTATTCAATGCTGTTGCCGGTGCGCAGGCTTGTTGTCGTTACAGAATTGTCAAACAGCAACAGTAAGTATCATGATATAGATCTTAAGGATTTTGAATTGGCTTTCAGAATGAGTAGTTTGAAACGTGCTATCTTAGAATATAGTAATAATGCCGGAATTTTTGATGTGGAGCAGACTTCGGCCAATAGAAAAAGTGAAATGTTCTATTGGTTGATTATTGTGTTGGTACTTATATTGGTGTTCTTGTGTGTGCAGATTTCTAACTATTGAGGCCTGTATAATTGCTGGATGTGTAATGTGTTGATAGCTAGAGGTTTGTAAAAGATACAGTTTCGCAGTCTAAAAGATGTCTTTTATTTCGCGTTTTATGGCCTTTTACAATGTAAAATGGCATTAATTGCGAAATGTCGCGTTTCCGGTATGTTTAATATTTGCTTTCCTTTTTCAGAAGATACACGTGCCCAACTGCTCCAAACACCACCAGAGTCAAGGCCGAGATGATGAATGCGTTACTGTCGGTCCAACTGAAAGCGTAGCCGACAATCAGCATAATGACGCCCAGATACATGGCTGCCAGTCCTGAAAAGCGTACGTATTTCTTCATATAAATAATTTTTTATGATCTTAATATTATAGGTGCAAAAATACAGATAAAAATCAATAAAGCAAGGCTTTGTATATGAAAGATTGGCAAAATAAGACTTGTAAAGGTGAAATAAAGTTAAATATTATAAGTGTGTACATTAATAATGTCGGATATATCAGCGGAAAAGCGTACCTTTGCACCGCATTTTGCAAAATAATAAACAAATTAATCATTTTAAAGTAGTATGAATCAATACGAAACCGTTTTCATTTTAACTCCCGTTTTGTCTGATGAACAGATGAAGGAAACGGTCGCTAAATTCAAAAATCTGCTTACTGACAAAGGTGCGGAAATTCTGAATGAGGAGACCTGGGGACTGAAGAAGATGGCTTATCCTATTCAGAAGAAATCTACAGGTTTTTATTGCCTGATAGAGTTCAAGGCTGAGCCTAATGTAATTAACACTCTCGAGACTGGATTCCGTCGTGATGAGAAGGTAATCCGTTTTATGACAGTTAAGCTCGACAAGTATGCCGTACTGTATGCCGAGAAGAGAAGAAACAAATACGCTAAAAAAGAGGAGGCTTAAATTATGGCAGCACAAGAATCAGAAATCAGATATTTGACTCCGCCTTCAGTGGATACAAAGAAAAAGAAGTATTGCCGTTTCAAGAAGAGCGGTATAAAGTATATTGACTATAAGGATCCTGAGTTCCTTAAGAAATTCTTGAACGAGCAGGGTAAGATACTTCCCCGCCGTATCACAGGAACTTCTCTTAAGTATCAGCGCCGTGTGGCTCAGGCTGTTAAGCGTGCACGCCAGATAGCTCTGCTTCCTTATGTAACCGATTTGATGAAATAATTTGAAGGAGGAGACAGAATGGAAATTATACTGAAAGAAGATATTATCGGCTTAGGATTTAAGAACGATATCGTTAATGTTAAAGCCGGCTATGGCCGTAACTACCTGATACCTCAGGGCAAGGGTGTTATAGCGTCTCCTTCAGCAAAGAAGGTATTGGCTGAGAACTTGAAACAGCAGGCTCGTAAACTTGCTGCTATCAAGGCTGAGGCTGAGAAGAAGGCTGAGGCTCTGAAAGATGTTGCTCTTGTTATAGAGATGAAGGTAAGTGCTAATGGTGTAACTTATGGTTCTGTTAATGCCGCAACTGTAGCTGCTGAGCTTCAGAAGAAAGGCTTTGACATCGATCGTAAGATTGTTACAATGCACGATGCTAAGAAGGTAGGTGACTTTGTTGCTACCGTACACTTCCACAAAGAAGTTCTCGTAGAGGTGCCTGTAAAGGTTGTTGCTGAGAATGCAGCTCCTGAGGTTGAGGCTCCTAAGGCAGAGGAAGTTCCTGCTGAAACAGTAGCTGAAGAGGCTCCCAAGGCAGAAGAAACAACTGTAGAAGAGTAATTTTCGCACTGTAAAGCAGTTTTATATAAAAGTCCCGGTTGCTTTTAAGCACCGGGATTTTTGTTTTTATACAATATTACTTTTATATAAAAATTCATGCTAAAATTAAATTTGCCGTGTTATGAAAAACATGTTATAGCTCTTGTATTATAGCTTGTAAATTTGTATCTTTGCATAAGTGTCGCAGCTTGGCTTATGCTGTATTTCATATAATATTGCATGTCATTGCCAGACTGTTGTATTTTTGTATTAAGAGGCATAAGTTATAATAATTTGGGTTATGAAGTCATATTTCTCTATTGTAGTATTCTTTGTATTGTTGCTGTCATCTGTTGTAACCGGAACGGACAGATATCTTAGTACAGAAGACTTGATTAAGGATGATTTGAATCAAGCCTTAGCTCATACCATTGCTGTAAATGGTGGCGCATGGTTGGCAACAGATACAATAAAGGCGTATAAACAGTTACAGAATACGACATCTGGTCATGTGGCATTATTGATTAATGATGAACTTTTCAATAAACGACTTTCTATACCTGAATTACGCAACAGGGCATATATATCGTTCGACATAGTGCCTGAAAATTTCGTTGCGCATAACTCAAAATATATTCCGAATGGGATATGCAGTGATACAATAATATTAAATCCTGCTTCGTTGAAATACTGTAACGGATCAGTTGCCATGCGCGGTTATGCAGAGTGTTCTTTTTTCATGGTATTGAGTCTTTCTGATCAGAAACTGCCGATAACCTTAATGCTTTTATCTTTGATTTGGGGCAGCATTACTTATTTTTGTTTTAAGAAGAAAGAGCTTTTGTATAGTGCATCTTTTGCTGAAAGTAATGATACAGCATGCGTTTGTGCTAGAAATGACGACTCTTGTATTATATCAGTAGGCAATATGTTGTATAATAAGCAGTTGGAAACATTTTATGGTGCAGATAACAGAGAGATTAACTTGACACCGATGCAATTTGAACTGATGCAGATGTTTTTTAAGGCTGAAGGACATCGCCTTATGAAAACAGATATATGTAATACTCTGTGGCCAGGTAAAGATAATGCAAACGAAACACTTTATACAATGATTAAAAGACTGAAGCCTGTTGTTGAGGCTAACAGTAATTTGAAAATAGAAGTAGAACGCGGACGCGCATATAAGTTGCGCGTTGATGACTAAAGTGTGTGTTATAGAAGTTTTTATTTTATCTTTTAACTTGATGTAATTCATTGATTAATAGCTTATTACAGAATGCTGATGTCCTGATGCATAAACTGTCAGGTAAATGTCAGTAAGTTGTCAGTGTAAAAAATATTCTTTTGTCTAACGTCTGATTTATCTTTGTGCGAAAAAGCTTAAAGATGAAAAAGACGTTATTATCTGTAGTTTTATTAATGTTTTCATGTTTTTCAATGGCTCAAAGTTATATAGAAGCAAAGAAAGACAGTGTTAAAACGAAATGTGTTGTTGCAGACAAAGATATCAGTTGTCATAAGTATGGTCATGATAAAGACAACGCTGTATCTGATTCTTTAATTTTGAATGAGGTCGTTGTAAAAAGTTCTCGTGTTGTAAATACTAATGGGACACTAAGAATTTTTCCTACAGATAAACAAAAAGAAAATTCTTCAACGGCTTATGGTTTGTTGTCAAAGTTAGCTTTACCACTTATTTCTGTTGATGAAGTGGCACATACTATTTCGGCACCTAATAATATGGGAGCCGTTCAGGTGCGTATTAACGATATTGAAGCAACTGCAAACGATTTGTCATCAATAGATTTAAGTGCTGTGAAATATGTTGAATATATAAGAAATCCAGGAGCAAGATATGGTCAGAACGTGGGTTTTGTAATTAATATAATTGTGAAAAAAGCTGTTAGTGGCTATGTCATAGGAGCTGACCTGACACATACTATGACATATCTTAATTGTTCGGATAATTTGTTCGCAAAGTTTAATTTTGGAAAGAGTGAAATATCTTTGAGTTATTGGCTGGATTTCTCAGACAAACGAAAGTTACGTTATGAAGAAACGGCCCAATATCTTATGCCTGATAATTCTTTTTATTATATAACGCGAAGAGATAAGGAACGCAGACTAAAAAATATATGTCATAATCTGCAATTGAAATATTCTTTTTCAGAAACAGGACGATATGTCTTTCAGGCTACACTCGGCACAGATTTATTGAATTGTCCTGATGATTATACTTTAAGGGAAAATATTGTAAATCAAGAATGTGATACTGTCGGGATAAATTCGTCTGACAAATCTTTTTCTCCTGTCCTGGATCTTTATTATAATCAGAATATAGGCCGAAATCAGTCTGTAACAATAAATGCAACAGGGACATATAGCGACGCTTCTTATTCATGGAGCTATGATGGGAAATCACCTTATAGCTATACTTCTGATGGTGACAGCTGGTCGCTTTTTGCTGAAGGTATATATGAAAACAGAATGCGTCTGCTGACTTTTTCATCGGGTATACAATATTTTCAGAAATATATTAGTAATAAATATCTTGGGGATGCAGAAGCTATAAATACTATACGTAATTCACAAGTCTATGCTTATGCGCAGGTAAAAGGTAATTTGGCGGCATTAGAATATACCTTTGGTGCAGGGGTAAGTCGTCTGTATTATCATCAGGCTAATGATGCTTATGAATATTGGCTTTGGCGTCCGGAGCTTTCTCTTGCTTATCCGTTTCTGGAAAAATTTAAATTAAGGTATTATCTACGTATGTATCAGAATCCTCCACGCCTTGAATATTTGGGAGATGTTGATGTGAGAAATAATGAACTAGAAGCATCCCGAGGTAATTCTGCGTTGTTTCCTGCACGTGTATTGGAGCAGTCGTTTACCTTGTCGTGCCAATTGCCCTCGTTTTATGCAGAAATAGAAACGTCTTATCGTAATAATTATCATTGCGTTATGTCTCAGATTAATAGAGAGATTGATGAAAGCGGAAACACAAATTTTATTTTTACCCGTGAGAATCAGCGCCGGATTTCTATGTTTTATGTCAATGGCTATACTCGTTTTGATATTGTTCCTGACAAACTTACGTTTGCTGCAACAGGTGGCTTTTTCCGTTTCTTCAATTATGGAAATACATACAAACATCATTATTCTTCGTTTAATGGTGCATTCAGGGCTACAGCATATTTGGGTGATTTTACGTTTTCTGCTGATGCAAGTAACGGATGGAGTTTTCTTGAGGGCGAAAACCGTACTACAAATATTTGTACTTACAGTCTTGTCGCATCATATAAGTATAAAGATTTCATCTTTTCATTAATCTGGCAGAATGGTTTTCAGAACGATATGCTTTCTAATAAAGCATATTTGCTTAACAGATATGTTGGAAAGACGCAAAAGCTTATTAATGGTGATATGGGAAATATGCTAACTTTTAATTTAAGCTGGCGTTTCTCAAAAGGCCGTAAATATGAAAGTCCGAAGTATACAGTTAATAAAAAAGATAATGATACCGGTATAATAAAAGGGAATTAAATAAGATAATATACTATTTTTACAGAAGATTATTTGCTGTGTTTAGTTGATTTTATAATTCGTTTTGATGTATGGCATAGGATGTTACAAGCGTTTTAATTGCTATGTAATATTTTTGTAACACATAATGCTTAATTTTGCAAAAAAATAAGTAATTGTATGAATAATAAGAAACTGATTTTGCCATTGTTGGCTTTGTGTGTTGGTTTGCCATTACACGCTCAAGAAGAAGATAAGGTCGACCTTACTCCGAAGGTGCACGGCACCATACGCGGAAAGTATGAATATCAGACGGAAGAAGGAGACGGACGTTTTCAAGTTAGAAACGCGCGTGTCAGTCTTGAAGGAAAAGTGGCAAAAGCTGTTGAATATAAAGCAGAGATCGACTTGTCGGATGAGGGACAGATAAAGATGCTTGATGCATATACAAAAATCAAGCCTGTTAGAGGATTTGATTTTACTATAGGACAGATGCGTGTGCCATTTACTATTGATGCCCATCGTTCTCCTCATCAGCAGTATTTTGCTAACCGATCTTTTATTGCTAAGCAGGTAGGTAATGTGCGTGATGTTGGTGCAACTTTAGGCTATTCGTTTAATGTCGGGATTCCAATTATTCTTCAGGCCGGAATGTTTAACGGCTCTGGATTAACGAATCAGAAGGATTTCTGGACAAACAATATTAATTTTTCAGCTAAGGCTCAAATCTTTATTCCTAATGGCTTTAATATTACTCTTAGTACGCAGAAAATCCGTCCTGACCATATTTCGGTTATGATGTATGATGCAGGTGCATATTATCATGCACATGGCTGGCATATTGAGGCAGAATATCTTTTTAAGCATTATGAGGATAATGCCTTTAAGAACGTGCATGCATTTGATGCGTTTGTTAACTATTATATTCCGTTACGCAAGTGTTTCTTTACAAAGATTTCGCCACTTTTGCGTTATGATTATATGAGTGATCATAGTGATGGTATGCGTTATCTTGACGGTGAGGAGAATACAGAAGGATCATTGATGATAAACGACTATCAGCGCTCAAGAATTACAGGCGGACTTACCTTTAGTATAGCTAAGCCGTTTATTTCAGATATTCGTCTCAACTATGAGAAGTATTTCTACCGTTCTGGAGCTGTTGCTAAACCATCAGAACGTGATAAAATTGTAATTGAAGTAATGACAAGATTCTGATTAAATTTCTGATTTTATAGAATAAAATACATAGGATTGTTAGTGTACCGCGCAATAACACCATATGGTGTGTTGTGCGGTTTTTTAATTTATGCGTATGCGATATTTATTGCTACTGATGCAGTATGATTTTTTGATATGTGCTTTTTTACCTTATGATATGTGGCGTTTTGCAGTATAAAACATGGCATTTTGCATCCTAAAAAGCCATGTTTTGTAATGAACGTTATTTGTCGCTGATTATCAGCAGTTTACGAATACTCTTCAGACCTTGTAATGAGGCATTTTAATAATGAACAATTTTGGACTAAAGATATGTGTCTTTTCCTTTATTAAGTATTGCTCGTAAATAATGATGCAGATTGTAATAGTTTGGCAATGGATGACAGCGCGGCAATGACTCAAAAATACATGTTCTTTTAAACAAAAAGAGCAAGTCTTTCAATATTAAAATGTAAAATCATTATATATTGACAGACTTGCCTTATGTTTAATTCTATTATGCCTGCAGCTCTTTCTTTAAGAATCGAGGAGTAAAGCCTTTCGTACTTTCTGCCACTTCTTCCGGTGTGCCTGTAGCCAATACAGTACCTCCGTTGCGTCCACCTTCAGGTCCCATATCTATTATATAGTCAGCCAGCTTTATTACGTCAAGGTTGTGCTCAATAATAATGACTGTGTTGCCGCGGTCGACCAGCTCCTGAAGTACGTTCATCAGTATGCGTATATCTTCAAAATGGAGACCTGTTGTAGGTTCATCAAGGATATACAGCGTCTTGCCAGTGTCTCGTTTGCTCAATTCTGTTGCCAGTTTCACTCGTTGGCTTTCACCTCCGCTAAGCGTCGTTGAGGGCTGTCCGAGTTTAATGTACCCAAGTCCTACATCCTGTATTGTTTTTATTTTTCGTAAAATATCAGGAATGTTTTCGAAGAATTCTACAGCTTGATTTATGGTCATGTCAAGTACGTCAGCTATGCTCTTGCCTTTATATCTCACTTCAAGGGTTTCCCTGTTGTATCGTTTTCCGTGGCATACTTCACATGGTACCATTATGTCCGGCAGAAATCTCATTTCTATTGTCTTATATCCGTTGCCGCCACAGGCTTCACATCTACCGCCTTTTACGTTAAATGAGAATCGGCCTGGCTTGTAGCCTCTTATCTTCGCTTCAGGAAGATTTACGAAAAGTGAGCGTATGTCACTAAACACACCTGTATATGTTGCCGGGTTTGAACGTGGTGTCCTTCCGAGCGGACTTTGGTCTACATTCACCACCTTATCTATATGCTCAATGCCTTCAATGCTCTTGTATGGCATCGGCTTTTTGAGCGAACGATAGAAGTGTTGGCTCAGTATAGGTTGCAACGTTTCATTAATTAATGTTGATTTGCCGCTTCCGCTCACTCCGGTAACGACAATGAGCTTGCCGAGAGGAAACTCGACATCAACATTCTTAAGGTTGTTTCCCGATGCACCTTTTAATATTATATATTTTCCGTTGCCTTTACGTCTTTCGGCAGGAACTTCTATTTTCATCTCTCCATTGAGATATTGGCTGGTAATGGTGTGCTGTTTCAGCATTTCATCAGGCTTACCCTGAAATACTACCTCTCCGCCTTTGCGTCCTGCCTTTGGACCTATGTCTACAATATAGTCTGCACTGAGCATCATGTCTTTGTCGTGTTCAACAACAATAACAGTATTGCCAAGGTCGCGTAGTTCTTTCAGTGATTTTATAAGTCTGTCATTATCACGTTGGTGCAATCCAATACTAGGTTCGTCCAATATGTAAAGTACGTTCACAAGTTGCGACCCGATTTGTGTTGCCAGTCTTATTCGCTGGCTCTCTCCACCGGAAAGCGTTGCTGATTGTCTATTGAGTGACAAATAGTCGAGTCCAACTTCAAGCATGAAGTCGATTCTTGTTATAATTTCTTTAATGATTTCCGAGGCAATTTTTGTTTGTCTTTCGTTCAGATGCTTTTTTGCTTCGATAAGCCATTCTTTGAGTTCACTTATGTCAAGGTTTGCTACTTCAGATATATTCTTGTCCCATATTTTGTATGAAAGCGACTCACGTTTAAGTCTTTGTCCGTTGCATTCAGGACATTGGCATACAGTCTGAAACTGATCGGCCCATTTTTGACCGCTTGCGCTATCGTCATTTTCGATGACATTGTGAAGATATTTTATAATGCCGTCGAAGTCAACGAAATAGTCGCTTGATGTATGGACAAGTTCTTTTCTTATGCGTACGGGTTCTAGTGAGCCATATAATATCTCGTTCATGGCTTCTTCTTGAATCTCATTTATTGGCGTGTTAAGGTCGCAGCCGTATTTCTCAAGAATTGCATCAATTTGCCAGAATATCATTTGGTTTTTATACTTTCCTAGCGGAATTATGCTTCCTTGTTTTATTGACAACTTCATGTCCGGCATAATTTTATTGATGTCAATCTCGTTTACATAGCCGAGCCCTTTGCAGCGCGGGCATGCGCCTTCGGGTGAGTTGAATGAGAATTTATTAGGGGCTGGATCTCCGTAGGACATACCTGTAGTGGGACACATTAGCCTTTTGCTGTAATATTTTGCTTCATTTGTGTCTTTTTCCATAATCATGAGCAGCCCATCGCCTTGCTTCATTGCTGCTGCTACGCTCTTTTTCAGCCGTTCGTCGTCTTTGTCCTGTACTTGCAGTTTGTCTATGACAACCTCGATGTTGTGGTTCTTGTATCTGTCAGTTTTCATTCCTCTGACAATTTCTTTCACCTCACCATCTACTCTGATATGCAAGTATCCTTTTTTGCGCATGCTTTCAAACAGTTCGCGATAGTGACCTTTACGGTTGCGTACAAGAGGAGCCAATATGAAAATCTTCTTTCCGTCGTATTTTGTATGGATCATCTTCAGCACGTCTTCTTCCGTATATTTCACCATTTCTTCACCCGTTGCATAACTGTATGCAATGCCTGCACGTGCGTACAACAGGCGCAGATAGTCATATATTTCTGTTGTCGTTCCTACAGTAGATCTTGGGTTCTTGTTTGTAGTTTTCTGCTCGATGCTTATTACCGGACTTAATCCAGTAATTTTGTCAACGTCAGGACGTTCCATTCCGCCAAGGAAGTTGCGTGCATAGGCAGAAAACGTTTCGATATACCGTCTTTGGCCTTCAGCGTATATGGTGTCGAAGGCAAGTGATGACTTGCCTGAACCGCTAAGTCCGGTTATAACAGTAAGACTGTTACGCGGAATTTCTACGTTTATGTTTTTAAGATTGTGTACGCGTGCTCCCCACACGTTTATCTTTTCATCTTCTCTATCCATTTCTAATTTGACTCTTTGATGTACAATTCTGGATACTTTATTCTGTTGTTGATGTTCCTGATTCTTCTGTGTATCCACGTAACAAATTGACGTCTCTTCTTATATTAAATGTGCGTCCGTCAGCTCCTTTTGCTTTTACTAAAACAAAGTAGACACCCTGTTTTACGTCTTTCCCATTATATTTTCCGTCCCATCCTCCGGCTGGATCGTCCCATTCATACAGCTTTTGTCCCCAGCGGTTAAATATGTATGCATGGAATTCAATAATAGACTGATATCCGTCTTTGGCTTTATATATATCATTTATGCCGTCTCCGTTAGGTGAAAATGCATTTGGCATTTCTAGTTTGCTTTCGCTTATCGTAACGCGCATTGGCCCTATTTCATCCCAATATTCTTGAGTATATGCTATTGTGTCATTTCCATTGATGAAGGTTGCATATACTACGATATTGTGAGTGCCTGCTTTTGTAAAAGTATATTCAGTGTTTTCCTCATATCTTGTCAGATATGGTGTACTTTCTCCGTCAATTGTGAACCTCCATTCATAATTGGCACTGTATTCACCTACATTTTGTGGATTAGCCTGAAAGCGCCCTACTAGTGGAGCATTTCCGGACATATTAGAGTTTTCCTCTTCTCCTTCATCAGTTACATAAGTGGCTGTAGGGCTGATTGTCGGTATTTCGTCGTAAGTGTCTGCCTTTATGTTTATGGCAGTTATGAGTGTTGCTACGCAACTGAATAAAAGTATGATTCTCATTTCTTCAAAATATATTTATGCAAATTTACGTAATAAAGTTGATTTAGACGCTCTTTTTTTGTATTTTTGCACACAAAAGTTTGGTAAGGCTTTGCACGGCATGACCAATTATATATGTCTGCTTGGTAGTGGCATTGGTGTTTAGTCTTTATCAACATTGGGTTAAATAAGATACCAAATTAAATAAATATGAGGCATTTTTCACGATATATCGTGCTGTTTCTAGTTTTTTTTGCAGCATTCGATATGTTTGCACAAAACAAGGACGTGCAGGATATGCACAAGGTTAAACGTAGTGAAACAATTTTTGGAATTGCCCGTAAATATGGCATTACGGTGAGTGAACTTATTAAGGCTAATCCGGAAATGAATGATCCGAATTACGAGCTTAAAAAAGGTGATTATATCATTATACCAAAGTCTGGTAAGTCGGTAGTTTCTAAGTCTGTAAATACATCTGATAAGGCCATAAAGACATCATCAAAGTCTGTCAAAGTTGGAGTATTGTTGCCGCTGCACAATGTTGATGGTGATGGACGTCGTATGTTGGAATATTATCGTGGCCTGCTTATGGCTTGTGATGACTTGAAGAAGGAAGGATTGTCGATAGAAATTAATGCGTGCAATTTGCCGATAGATGGAAACGTTTATCAAACATTATCTACGGCAGGACTTAATAAGGCTGATGTTATTTTTGGACCGCTTTATACGAAACAGGTAAAGCCTATTGCTGATTTTGCCAAGGATAATGGGTCAAAGCTGGTTATACCATTTTCTATTAATGGCAATGATGTCGCATCAAATTCTAACATTTTTCAGGTTTATCAGTCTCCTGAATATTTTTATAATGAAGTTATTAAGCATTTCGTTTATCGTTTCAGTAACTATCATGTTGTTGTTATCGACTGTAACGACCGCACAAGTGATAAGGGGGTGTTTACATTTGGACTGCGTAAAGAGCTTGAAGCTAGGAATATTTCATGTAATGTGACAAATTTGAATTCTAGCGATGCAATGTTTGCCAAATCATTCAGTGCAGTAAAACCAAATATGGTAATATTGAATACAGGACGTTCACCTGAACTAAATCAGGTTTTGGAAAGGTTGGATGTACTTACTGGTGAGCATCCTTCGTTGGCAGTTTCATTGTTTGGATATACAGAATGGCTAATGTATGTGAAATACAACCAGGAAAAGTTTTTTAAGTATGATACATATATCCCGACAGCAGCATATTACAACTCTTATTCAACCAAGGTAAAGACTTTGGAAAACAGATATATGCGTTGGTTTAAGAGCAGTATGATGGATTATCTGCCACGTTTTGCCCTTACTGGTTATGATCATGGCATGTTCTTCCTGCGTGGTATCTATAACAATGGAAAGAAGTTTAATGGAAGTACTGCTGATAAAAATGCAGTACAAACACCATTGCATTTTACCAAACTTGGTTCTGGTGGATATCAGAATGCCGGCTTTATGTTTGTCCATTACAATCGTAATAATACGATATCACTTATCAATTTTTGACAGAAAAGATGCGTAGATTATTAATATCGGCTGTGTTTTCTTTGTTGGTGTCTGGAGCATATGCCCAGATAGGATTGTATCGTAATGATATGAGTATCGGTGTAAACGGGGGATATGTTTTGAGTAATGTCGGTTTTAATCCGAAAGTAAATCAGACATATCATGGAGGTTTTACCGGGGGCGTGTCTTTTAGATATGTTTGTGAAAAGTATTTCAGTACAATCTGTGCTTTGCAGGCGGAAGTAAACTTCGCCCAGATTGGATGGAAGGAGGAAATACTCGATGCAAATGACGCTCCAGTAATAAACCCTGTTACAGGTGTGGCTGAGCAATATAGCCGAACAATGAATTATGTGCAGATTCCGATATTTGCTCATTTAGGGTGGGGACGTGAGGATAAAGGCTTTCAGTTCTTTTTTCAAGCAGGTCCGCAGCTGGGTTTCTGTCTAAGTGAATCAACCAAGATGAATTTTAATTTTGAGGACATAAACCTAGATGATCGTGTTAACCATACGGTTGCTCAAGATACAATGGCTGTAGAGAATAAATTTGACTATGGTATAGCAGCAGGACTTGGAGTTGAGTATTCTCATCCTAAAGTTGGTCATTTCCAGTTGGAAGCACGTTATTATTATGGCTTGGGCAATATCTATGGTGATTCAAAGAAAGATTATTTTGGCAAGTCAAACTTTGGTAATATAATTGTTAAGCTTACTTATTTGTTTGATATTATTAGGACGAAGAAGTAGTTGATTGCTTTTGTCTTTAAAACAAGTAAGTCTTAATTGAAAATAAAAGAAGCGGCAGGTGAGAATCATTTCACCTGCCGCTTCTTATTTCTTGTTATTTATAATAGCGCCGATTATTTAGAATACTTTTCTATCATTGCTTGTGCTTGAACATGCCCCAGCTCTTTAGCCTTTTCTAAGTTTGACATTCCGTTGGCCTTATCTCCTTTATTTATCTGTGCTAACCCTAATATCAGATAACCGTCTGCATATTCAGGTGCAAGCTCAATACATTTTGTTGCAGTTTTTATAGCGTCATCCATCATGTTTACTCTTAGTTCCAATGATGCTTTTTCTGCATAATATGTTGGTTCTTTCGGGGCAAGCATAATAGCTGTTGATATATCTATCAAAGCTTGTTGGTAAAGTTTTGCTTTTACTTCAGCTTGTTCACGTATATAATAGAAATTAGCATTTACATTTCCGTTTACCAGAATTTCGTAGCGTGTGTAGTCAAAAACAGCTTGTCTGAAGCTGTCTGTCGTAATATAAGCTTCTGCACGTGCCAAGAAATACGGAGCTGCTTCTCTAAGTCTTAAAGTGTCTGTTGTTGTTATGGCACTGTCAAGCAGCGCTATAACCTCTTTCATTGGGGCTTTAAGCATTTGTTTGCATTGTGATGCGTTATAGAATAATTCCGGGTTTCTTATTGATGTCTTTGTCAGGTCCATAAACATGTCATAGGCTTTCTGATATTCGCCCTTTGCATATGTTATGAGTGCCTGTTGGTGCTGATATGATGGCTGAGGATTTATTGCATATGCTTTATTGATTTCCTCAAAAGCCTTGTCCAGATTCCAGGCCGCGTATGGTATGTCGCTTTTATAAACTTCTTTGTTGTATATTATTTTGCTGTAATTATAGTGAGCCTCATCTTTGTTTTCAACCTTCTTGATGGCCGTTTCCATTTCTTTTTCGGCACTTTCAAAGTCATTTGCGTCAAGATATATTTGTGCTTGAGCTGTATAGCCGTCAACAGAAGTAGGGTATTGGTTTATGAAATCGCTGACTATAGCCGCATGTTTTATTGAGTCATTCGCTTGTGCAGCCATCATGAGTGTCAGAAGAGCCTGGCTCTTGTCTGTCGGCAATGATGGAGGTATGCCTATCTTTTTCATGGTTTCATCTTCAACAGAAAGTCCTGTTGTCTGCAGTTCTGTAATAAACTTTGCGTCTGTTGCGTGTATGTCTGTTGATGTCGTAGACGGTTGCATTATTCCAATAACTTGTCCTTCAGAATTAACAAAAGGGCAGGCATTTGTGTTTTCCGGAACAGCAAGTGAGAATATATAATATGAGTATTTATCCATAAACGTTTCTACGTTTTTTACAGTTGCAGCTGTTATTGTCGGTGATTTTTCTGCATATGATACAAGCCATGCCTGTGAGCCAGAAGCAGATGCAGATTGTGCAACATTCAGTGGAATAGTTTTGCCGCTGACCTTAAATTTTGCAACGTCATATATATCATTGACGCCCATTATTCTTTCTACATTCATTTCGCGTCCTTTGCTGTCTGTAACAATAGCTTTAGATGCTCTAATAAATGGCTTAAGGTCACTTATTGCTTCACCATTATTGCCGACAAACACACCATGGCTTGTTGAAAGAACAGTTCCATCTGCGTTGTATGTTGTTAGTTTGAATACGGATTTTGCCGCATTCTTTACGGCTGAAGGCTGTGCTTTGCTGTTGCCGCATACACAAAGTATGATTAATGTTAAAATAACTCCTATCTGTTTCATCGTTTATAATGTTTTTAATAATTCTTTGGCATTGTTTATGGCTGCATCAGAAATTTCAGAGCCACTGAGCATCTGTGCGATTTCTTTTGTGCGTTCGTCCTTGCTTAAAATGAGCATGCGACTGCTCGTGCCATGTTCTGTTTCTTCCTTAAACACTTTATAATGAGTGGTTCCTTTTGCTGCAATCTGTGGCAAATGAGTAATGCTTATGACCTGACGGTTGGCTTTTCCCATTTCCTGCATTATATCACCCATCTTTTCTGCAATTTTCCCGCTAACTCCGGTGTCTATTTCATCGAATATTATTGTAGGCAGTTTCACAGCACCGCTTATCATTGCTTTAAGTGACAACATAACTCTTGCAATTTCACCTCCGGATGCAACCTGTGCTACAGGTTGTACAGGTGTGCTGGTATTGGCACTGAATAAGAATGATATCCGGTCGTGGCCATCCTCACTGATATTTTTGTTTTCGATTTTTATAGAGAATCTTACGTTAGGTATTCCTAAGGGTATGAGCCTGTTACGCATTTCCTGCTCAATCACTTTCGATGCTTTTGTCCTTATTTCTGTCAGTTCAGATGCTATGGCTTCACACTCCTTAAGTAAACGTGCTTCTTCTGATTTAAGCTTATCTAACTCTTCATCACTGTTGTCGATATTACTTATCTGTTTCTCCAGATTATTTTGTATATTAATGAGATCTGCAATATTGGATACATGATATTTTTGTTCAAGAGAATAGATCTTGTCAAGCTGACTGTTTATCTGTTCAAGTCTTGAGGGATCGAATTCTATATTGTCGGCTTCTGAATTTATTTCGTCTGATATATCTTTCAGTTCTATAAAACAGCTTTCCAACCTGTCTGAAATAGAACTGATTTCAGGATATATGCTTGTTATGCCGATAATGGAGCGCGATGCTTCCTTCACTTTATCAAGTACATTATTGTCTGATTCATATGAGTTTAGTGAAGTTCCGGCTGAATAGAGCGCTGTCTTTATCTCTTCTACGTGACTTAATTTTTCGCTTTCCCGCTCGAGCTCTTCCTGCATGCCGTCTTTTAGTTCTGCCTCTGTGAGCTCTTTTAGCTGAAAACGGATGTAGTCTTCATTTTTTTTATTTTCTTCAATTTCTTTGCATAGTCTGTCTACGGCTTTCTTTGCATCTTTATACGCATTGAAATGTTCCTTGTATTTTATAAGGAGTTCTCTGTCCTTGGCTATAATGTCGACTACGTTTAGCTGGAAATCTTCTTCGTTCAGCAAGAGGTTTTGATGCTGACTGTGTATGTCTATAAGCTGTTGTCCCAAAGTGCGCATTAAGTTTAATGCAACGGGGGTGTCATTAATGAAAGCACGTGTCTTTCCTGATGAGTTCAGTTCTCTTCTTAATATACAGTCCGTATCGTCAAAGTCGATATTGTTTTCTGTGAAAAAGTCCTGCATGTTATATCGGCTTATGTCGAAATGAGCCTCAATAACACATTTGGAACTATTTGATTTTATGCTTTTCACGTCTGCACGCTGTCCAAGAAGCAGATTTATCGCTCCTAAGATAATACTTTTTCCGGCTCCGGTTTCACCTGTAATGACCGAAAAGCCTGGATTGAAATGTATGTCAAGTGTATCGATCAGCGTAAAGTTTCTAATATATAACTGTTTCAGCATTTTATATTGAAATGAAATATATTATTTTTTATTTTTTTATTTTCTCCCAATAACTGTTTTGCGAAGCGTTTATAGAAAATAGAATCTCATAAACTGATTCTTTTTCTTTTTGTGTGCCTTTACCATTATATATGTTTGCCAACTCATCTTTTTTGTAGTCCGTCCATATTTGCGGCAAGGTGCTCAAAGGTTTGTCTTCGTGTGCTTTTTTCAGATTTGTCTCGATTGTTGTTGTGATGTTTGTTCTTCCTCTTTCTACATTGTTGGCCATTTCGTCAAGGCCGCTGCGGTAATAGTCATATTGCAGCTGTCTGAAAGGTTTCATCGCTCCTTCCATGTAGTCATTAATGAATGCAAAGCGGTTTCTGTCATTCTCAAAAGCCTTCCATCCTGTAAAATTCAGATTCTGTGCATTATTTACAAGATTAAGGCATCTTTGCAGAATGTCCTCGCCACCCATAGGCGAGAAACTGTCAAGGTTCATACCTATGATCAGATATGCGTAATAGGCAATAAGTGCTGTCAGTTGGTTGTCTATCTGTTCTTCGTTGAAGTTTAATTGGTCAAACTGTGCAAATTCAAAGTTAAAGTCGCCGTCTTTATTATTATATAAGGTTGAATTATATGCTGAGTTGTATACAGGCCTGTTGGCTTGAATTAGTGCCGTACATGTAAATAAATTTGATGATGCGTCGTATTTCGTCACAGTTATATTGAAGTTGCATATTATTCTTTCATTTTTCTGAAACTGCAACGATGTCCATTGTTTGTCATTGATAAACTGTTCCAGGGTTTGCTGCAGATTGTCGAAGACACTTGCATCAGTGCCTTGAATCTGATTATGGTTTATTGTTACTTTAGCCAGCAACTCCTGAGCATTTGTGCCTGCTGTGATAAACAACCAACTTATTATAAGTAATAGCAACCTCATTTTGCCTGTTATGATTATGACCTGTTTTTTTCAGTGAAAAGTTTTGTTAATTCATCAATGATATCTGCAGCAACGTACTTCTTGTTTTTCTTTTCAAATGTTTTTATTTCATTCTTTGTTATGATTTCAATTTGGTTATCATTGCTGCGGAATGTCGTTCCTTCATTGCGCGTTGAGTTTAATACGATAAAGTCGAGATTCTTCCTTTCCAGTTTACTTTTGGCATTAATTTCTTCATTGTTTGTTTCCAATGCGAAGCCAACCAAAATCTGTTCATCAGTCTTTATACGTCCTAGCTCTGCTGCAATGTCATTTGTTGGGCATAGCTGTATGTTAAGATTATCTTTTTCGCGCTTAATTTTATTTTCTGCGATAGATATAGGGCGAAAGTCGGCTACAGCTGCACACAATATTGCGGCGTGGCAATCTTTAAACTCTGTGACGGCTGCATTATACATCTCGTTACAGCTTTCTACATTGATGCGTTTTATCTTTTTAGAGCATTCAATGCCAACAGGTCCGCTTATTAATGTTACCTCAGCACCGCGTCTGCGGCATTCTTCAGCCATGGCAAATCCCATTTTCCCGCTAGAGTAGTTGCCGATAAATCTTACCGGGTCTATCTTCTCATAAGTCGGACCGGCTGTTATCATTATTTTTTTTCCCTTCAGCGTATCTTTGTTCTCATCAAAGAATCCATCAAGATATCTTACAATTTCTTCCGGCTCCTCCATTCTTCCCTTGCCTTCCAGGCCGCTTGCAAGGAAGCCGCTTTGCGGTTCAATGATGATATTGCCATATGACTGCAGACGCTTGATATTTTGTTGTGTTGAAGGGTGTGCGAACATGTCAAGGTCCATTGCCGGAGCGACAAACACAGGTGCTTTCATCGATAAGTATGTCGTTATAAGCATGTTGTCTGCTATTCCGTTGGCCATTTTTCCTATTGTACTTGCCGTGCATGGAGCAATCAGCATAGCATCGGCCCAAAGACCAATGTCAACGTGTGAGTTCCATGTGCCGTCACGTTGAGAGAAAAATTCGCTGATGACAGGCTTATGCGTAAGTGCAGATAATGTTATTGGTGTTATGAACTCCTTTCCTGCCGGAGTTATAACGGTCTGCACCTCAGCACCTTGTTTTATAAGTCCTCTGATTATGAGGCATGCTTTATATGCTGCAATACTGCCTGTTATGCCAAGTACAATTTTCTTACCTTTCAACATGTTGTCTTTATATATGATATTGTGTTATTTTATTTCTTACCCTAGAGTTTATCGCTTGTTGAATTCTCTTAGGCGTATTCGTGTAAGCACTTGCTTGGTGTTGTATGTGAAGTCGCTGCTGAGCATCCAGCTGAAATATCCCGGGTCGCGGTTTAGTACTTCTGCAACACTCCATCCTTTGTATTTGCCAAAATTGAAAACTTCCTGCATACGTGGATTGCCGTCAGAATCTGTAAGGACATTTCCGTTGGCATCCTTCATTTCTTTCCATATGATACGTCCTGCGAAGTCAACGTTATTGTTGAGCTTTGAGAATTCTGCAAGCTCGTTCATGTCGTTGTTTAGCTGACGTTCAGGCTCTTCCTGTTTTCCGGGGGCATACATGTCGAGCTCTCCTTGCAGCACTCTGTATGTAGCTTCAGTATCCTGATCAGCTTTATGAGCCACAAAGTCGTCTTCCATCTTTCTGCCGCAATAGAATTTATATGCTGCTGCCAGATTTCGGCGTTCCATCTTGTGGAATATTGTCTGAACGTCAATCAGATTACATTTTGAAAAGTCAAAGTCGATGCCTGCGCGCAGAAATTCCTCGGCAAGCATAGGCACGTCAAAATGGTTTGAGTTGAATCCGGCAAAGTCGCATCCTTGAAACTTATTTGCCAAATCTGTTGCAAGCATCTTGAATGTAGGAGCATTTGCTACGTCTGCATCTGTAATGCCTGTAATGTCCACAACTTCCTGCGGAATACTTCTTTCGGGGTTTACAAACTGGTTTGAGCGTTCCTCCTTACCGTCAGGATATACCTTAATATAAGAAATCTGTATAATTCTGTCTTTAACAAGATCAAGCCCTGTTGTCTCCAGGTCGAAGACAATCAGGGGCTTTGTAAGATTTAATTTCATTCTTCTGATTAATCGTTTAATAACATTGGCATGATAAGCATCAGTATATCTTCATTTTCAGGCTGTTCTGCCGGAAGTATAAGGCAGGGGCGACTTGGGTCTGCCAACTTTAATACAACCTCTTCACAGTCAAGATGGCTTAATATTTCCATCAGTGAAGTACCCTTGAAGCCGATGTCCATTATGTTGCCGTTGTAGTCGCATACAATCTCTTCTTGTGCGCTTGTGTAGAAGTCAACATCCTCTGATGATATAACTACTTTGCCCATTTCGATATGCAGTCTTATCTGTTGGCTGCTGTCGCTTGCGAATGGTAGAACACGCTTTAAAACTCCTATAAGTACAAGTCTGTCTATCGTAAGCTGGTTAGGATTGTCTTGTGGTATTACGGAGTTGTAGTTCGGGTAGCGTCCTTCAATCAGTCGGCAAGATAACGTTCCGTCTGAGAATATGATGTTTGCATTGCGGTCATCAAATCTGATTATTATGTCATCATCATTTTTCTGCAGCACATTTTTTAATAATGTTGCAGGTTTCTTGGGTAAGATGAATGACAGAGGATTGTCTGACTTTATGTTCTTGCTCTTTGTCTTTACGAGTTTATGTCCGTCGCTGGCAACTATTGCCAATGTGTCTTGGCTCAGGTCGAAAAAGATACCATTCATCACCGGGCGCAGCTCTTCGTTGGCGGTTGCGAATATCGAGCGTGAAATATCGTTGTTAAGTGTTTTAGAGTCGATTATTATTGACGTCGCATTTTCGGGGAGTGACTGGAACTTTGGAAACTCTTCACCGCTCTGTCCTGTAAAGTTGTATACACCATTCTGATATATCACCTTTATTGCAAATGTCGTCATGTCAACATCCAGTGTCAGTGGCTGTTCCGGTAGCTCCTTTACGGCATCTAAAATGGTTTGGTTGTTGACTGCGAACACACCGCTGTCACATGTTTCGTCGAGTTGTATGTTCGTTGTCATAATGTTTTCGCTGTCTGATGCAGTTATTGTCAGATGATTGCCGTTTACCTCAAATAAGTAGCAATCCAATATAGGCAATGAATTTTTACTGCTGAACACTTTTGATAAAGCCGATAGGCGGCTGGCTAAAGCCGTGCTTGATATTGTAAGTCTCATTATTTAATATTATTATTCGTTTTATCTGCGTAATTAATAGGACACAAAAATACAAAAAAGCAAACTCTAAAACAAAAAAAACGTGTAAAAATTTCTTTATTTACGAGTATTTTAGTAATTTCGCAATTCAAAAAATAGAAACAAATAATATATAAAGAAATGGAGATTGAAGGAAAAATTATAGTTGTTCTTCCTGCTAGAGAAGGCGTTTCTGCCAGAGGAACACAGTGGAAATCACAAGACTATGTAATAGAGACTCATGAGGCTTATCCAAAGAAATGTTGCTTCAATGTTTTCGGTGCAGACAAGATACAAATGTTCAATATTCAGAGTGGTGAGGAATTGCGTGTAAGTTTTGATATTGATGCACACGAATATCAGGGCCGTTGGTTCAATTCTTTGCGTGCTTGGAAAGTGGAGCGTATTGATCCGAATGCAGCTGCTGCACAAATGAATGCTACACAGGGAATGCCTTATACAGCTCCGGTTGCTGCGCCTCAGGCTCCAGTATCAGCAGAAACTCAGCCGGCTTCAGAGGCTGCTCCTTTCCCGCCGCAGCAAGAAGGTGAGAGTGAAGATGATTTACCGTTCTAATTATATAACGGGTAAGGTGCATTTATGTTTATTGTGATTATATCTGTTTCAGATTCATTGATCAATAAACATGGGTGAGGTTAAGAACTTTATATCCGGGGATTTAGGTTAGTGATTATTTATGAATGTAATCAACTTATTTGTTCTGTCCGGAATTAGATATTAAACGATAGGCATGGCATAAAATTTTATGTCATGCTTTTTGTTTTTATATAATGTCCTTTTTGTAAGGATATTTTGTTGTGTATTGTTGCTTTAAATGTATTTTGACGCTCTCAGATTTAATTATTTGTAATTGAGTCTTGTGTTTTGGACAAAAAGTAGTAAAATGTTATAATTTCAGTAATACGCTGATTGATAGGGCTTTATGCCGTTTAGACCATCGATTGATACTCCTTTTTATGCTAAAATCAATGCTTTAGCATTGCAAACTCAGTGGTTTTAGCTTGCAATTTGCCTGATTTTATAGCTCATAATCATTGTTTTATTCTCATAAATGGGTTGATTTTTTATGCTTAAATTCGAATAGTGTAAATAAAGTTTAATAAATTGCGCGTATGTATAAGGTAAATTTAGAATTTATTACATATTGATTTTCTAGATTGGAAAATATTTTTGTCCTGATTTTTTACTCTGAAATTGAAAGAGATTTGTTGTTGATAATCATATATTAACTGATTCAGTTTTATCGTATACTAGATGTAATAAAGTTTGGGCTTTGTACATATATGTGAAGATTTTCTGATGTGTCCGAATATTGTGTGTTGTGTTTAAACAAAAAGAATGCTGGATTAAAAAAATAAATCCAGCATTCTTTTTTCATGTATATTAAGCATTCAATTGCTTGATAACATTATTATGTGCAACTTATTCTTTTATGTTAGGTTCTTCAAGTCCGAAGCCTTTCTTCTTGTCGAAAGCTTTAAGGGCGAAGCTTAGAATCAATGCCAGTACTCCTAATGATGCGAATATAAGCATCGGAACCAAGTAGCCGCCTGTAGCTTTCAGAGTCATACCTATTATAAGGGGAACGAAACATAGACCTATATTCTGTATCCAGAAAATAAGAGAGTATGCACTTCCTAAAATTACCGGGTCTATAATCTTCGGAACACTTGGCCATAATGCTGCGGGAACCAAAGAGAACGAAACGCCGAGAATTACTATAATGAGAAGTGCGAACCATTCGTTAGGATAGATTGGCAACAAGAATGCAAAGCTGAGGTGGCATGCTATCATTATAAGTGAACCGAGCATAAGCATTGTTGCGCCTTTTCCCTTGTGGTCAAGGAATGAACCAAGCACAGGAGTCAGTATCATTGCGAGAATCGGGAACCATCTGAACAAATCTGCTGCAGCTTCTTTTTCAATGTGCAGTGTTACTTCAAGATAGTTTGTTGCATATCTTTGGAACGGGAAGATTGCAGAATAGTAAAGTACACACAGTAATGCTACAATCCAGAACATCTTGCTGCTGAATATACGTCCGAGGTCGCTTACTTTAAATTCTTCAGTTGGTTCGTCTGAATTGGCCTCTCCAAGCTGTTTGTCCAGTTTTGCGTCCATTACGGAGAACACAATAAAGTTGATAAGGCCGATAATCAAAAGAACGGTACAGAATGCTATCGGTGCCACAACAGAGTTGTCGAACTGTGTAGCTATTTTAGGTGAAACAGAGAATACAGCAAACACGCCAAGACGTGCAATTGCCATTTCAAGTCCCATTGCCAAGGCCATTTCTTTGCCCTTGAACCATTTTGCTATTGCTTTTGACACTGTTATACCTGCCATCTCACAGCCACAGCCGAACACCATGAAACCAAATGATGCCATTTTTGCACTTCCGGGCAGTGTTGTCCACCATGAGTCAAGCCAGCTGCACATGGCTGTTGCCTGGAACCAGTCGCTTACACCAATATATTTTATAGAGGCGCCTATAACCATTAATGATGTTGACAATATACCAGTGAATCTTATTCCGCACTTATCGAGGATGATACCTGCAAGGATAAGAAAACCACACACGTTAAGGATGTATTCCGAAGCGGCGTATGTTCCGAAAACTCCACTGTCCCAGCCTCTTTCTGATTCGATCAGCGACTGTAATGGCGACATTACGTCAACAAACATATAGGCAAAAAACATTGCCAATGCTATTAACACCAAAGCTGTCCAGCGCGCTGCGGCTGAATCATTCAGCTTTCTTTGAATTGCTTCTGTCATTGTTTACTTTTATTTTTACTGTTAATTATTTCGGTGTTTAAATTATTTCAGCCAGCGGTCAAGCCAGTTGAAGAAAGTTCTTTGCCAAAGTACGCCATTTTGTGGCTTCAGCACCCAGTGGTTTTCATCGGGGAAAAGCAGAAGCTCAGCAGGAATACCTCTCATGCGAGCAGCATTAAATGCACCCATACCTTGGTTCGCATTGATGCGGTAGTCTTTTTCTCCGTGAATACACAATATAGGTGTGTCCCATTTGTCTACAAACTTGTGTGGTGAGTTGGCATATGTTCTCTTTGCATTTTCTGTCATGTCCTTGTTCCAGAATGCATCATCATACTCCCAGTTGCTGAACCAAGCTTCTTCTGTATCAGTGTACATTGATTCTAGATTGAAAGCACCGTCATGAGCGATAAAACACTTGAAACGCTTGTTGTGATGTCCGGCAAGATAATATACGCTGAAGCCTCCGAAGCTTGCACCAACAGCACCGAGACGATCCTTGTCTACGAACGGAAGATTCTTGCATGCATCATCAATTGCACTTAGATAGTCATTCATGCACTGACCGGTCCAGTCGCCTGAAATTTCCTCATTCCATTCACTGCCGAAGCCTGGCAAACCTCTTCTGTTAGGAGCTATTACAACATAACCGTTGGCTGCCATTATCTGCATGTTCCATCGGTAGCTCCAAAATTGTGAAACAGGGCTTTGCGGACCGCCTTCGCAGAACAGTAGGGTAGGATACTTCTTTGTCTCATCGAAGTGTGCCGGAAGTATGATCCAATACATCATGTCTTTTCCGTCTGTTGTCTTTGTCCAGCGCTGCTGAATTTTGCCAAATGTCATCTGATCATACAGATGCTTATTTTCAAATGTTATTTGTTCAACTTTTGCTGTCTTTTCTTTTTTGCCAGGAGTTACGATGTATAACTCAGATGCTTGAGACATACTGTGTCTCTCTGCAAGCAGTTTTTTGCCGTCATTAAGCATCTGAACTGAGCCATAATCATTCCAACCGTCTGTAAGTTGCATTACATTGCCCTTAAGATTGGTTTGATATATGTTCTCACAACCATGCCAAATGCCGAGGAAATATAAAGTTTTTGAATCTGCAGACCAGCAGAAATCATCGACATTAGAGTCGAATGACTCTGTTGTATATGTCTTTTCCCCAGTTTTTAAGTTATAGACGCAAAGTCTGTTGCGGTCGCTTTCATATCCATTGCGTGCCATGCTCAACCATGCGACATATTGGCCGTTTGGAGAGAATTTGGGATTTACGTCATATCCAGGGTTGTTTTTAAGATTTTCTTCAGAGTTAACAGCCTGGTTTTTCATAGACTTTGTCATGTTGATTTCAGGCTCTTTGTAATTTGCAGGCTTGCAAATATTTACAGTCTGTTTAGACTCTATATTATAAAGATATATATCTGTGTCAGTTGAAATTGCATAATTTATTCCGGTCTTCTTTCTTGAAGTATATGCAATTGTTTTTGAGTCAGTGCTCCATGCTAGCTGCTCTGCACCTCCGAAAGGCTTAACAGGACATTCGTATGGTTCACCTTTCATTATATCAGTGCCTTCTCCAATGCCGTTTGACGTTACTTCAGCCAGATAAGGGTGGGGGATAGATTCAACATATTCATCCCAGTGTCTGTAATTCATATCTGTGATGACTCTTCCTGTTGTTAAAGGTAAGTCTTCCGGCTTTTCTTTTATAATTCCATGGTAAGGGATTTGTTTGATAAGTATAACATACTTTTCGTCAGGGGAAAATTTAAATCCGTCAATACCTGTTTTGTCGTTTGTAAGTTGCTTTCTGCCGCTTCCGTCAGGATTCATTTCCCATATTTGGCCGTCACATAAAAAAGCAATTTTCTGACCGCCTTTTATCCATACTGCATCCGTCTCACTTTTTGCAGACGTAGTCAGCATTTTGTTATTCTTTCCATCAGAATCCATAATGTAGATTACCTGATGGCCTTTGTTTTGTTTTACACTGTAATAACCTACTTGGTAGATAATGTGTTTTCCATCTGGCGAGGCCTGTGCTGTGCCGATTCGACCCATTGCCCACAGAGCCTCTGGTGTCATTAGATCACTTTGTAAGGTGATGTTACTTTTACCGATGAAGCTCGCATTTTCTTGTGCGTTAACCGAACTACAACAAATTGAAAGTGCGGTTGCTAAGATTGTTGCTTTGTTCATAAATTTAGTGTTTTTAGAATATAGGGGCATACTTTTGCATGCCCCTATTAATTTATAAATGTGTTTTTTCCTATTTTCTCATTTTGTCTTGTGCCTCGCGTTGGCGTTTTAACTCCTCTGCCTGTTTTTGCATGGCTTCGAGTCTTGCCGCCAAGCCGCTCATCTTTTTAGGATTATTCTTGTTTTCCTGATATCTTGCTTCAAGAATACTCAACAATTTTTCATCATTTGTAGTCTTGCGCAAAGTCCACATGATGGCAGCACTGAAGAACAAAGATACAAAGTAATAGAAGTTAAGGCCTGATGAATAGTCGTTGAACATGAAGAAGAACATAACTGGCATCAGATAAGTCATCCATTGCATCATCTTCATTTGTTCAGCCTGAGCTCCGACCATTTGGTCTTTCTGCTGACGTATTGTCATTATTGAATACAAAACGTTTGCTACACAGAATAGAATACAGGTTAAACTCAGGTGGTCACCTATGAGCCATATGTTGTTATGCCATTCGATTATCGGATCATATGTTGACAAGTCACTTATCCATAAGAAACTTTCACCACGTAGCTGTATCGCATTGGGGACAAAGTTGAACATGGCAATCCAGATAGGCATCTGTATTAACATTGGGAGACAGCCGCTCAATGGACTTACACCATATTTGGCGTATAGTGCCATCATTGCCTGCTGCTTCTGCATCTGGTCTTCAGGCTTGTTGTATTGTTTGGTCGCTTCTTCAAGTTTTGGTTTTAAAACTCTCATCTTTGCTGAAGACATGTAGCTCTTCTTGACCAAAGGATAAGTTATTACCTTAAGTAAAAGTGTGATCAGTATAAGGACAATACCCATATTGATGTTCAAGCCTGTAAGCCAGTCGAACACGTATAAGGTGAACCAACGGTTAATTATACGGAACAAAGGCCATCCAAGATATACCAAGCGGTGAAGCTCTAAATCTTTGTTGAATGTGCTTTCTTTTTCAATCTTTTGCAACAGTCTGAAGTCGTTGGGACCATAATAGAATTCAAGTTCTGTTGAATTATTGCCTGTTGGGTCAAATGATGTCTTGACCTTTGCACCATATTGTTTCAGGTAGCCAGAACCTTTTTCCTGTGGAATGCTTGTCATTAATGAGTTTGTTCCCAAATCGTCCTTTGCAATCATTACTGCACTGAAGAACTGGTTCTTGAAGGCAACCCAGTCGATGGCGTCTTCTATTTTCTCATCAACCTTTTCACTTGTCTCGCTAATATAGTCAGTACCTCCATCCGTGAAATGATAAGTAAGAGATGCATACCGGTTTTCAAAGGTAAAGCCCTTTTCTTGTTGACGGCAGTGGTCTGTCCATTCGATGTCAAGTTTGTTGTAGTTTGGTGAGAAAAGGCCGCTCATTCCATTTGCTTTTAAAGAGAAATGTAGCAGATAGTTCTTGCCAAGCTTATAATTCATTACTAAGGATCTTCCATTAGAGCCAACAGCAGTCATTGTAACTGTTGAGTCTGTAATGTTTGAAGGTGTAAAGTATAGATCGCTTGTTATGATATTTGTTTCTTTACCTTCAAGCATGAATTTTAAAGACTGATCTTTACTGTCAAAAAGAGTAAGGTCTTTATTGCCCTTGTTATCTTTAAAGTCCTTTATTACAGCTTTTTCAACAGTACCGCCTTTTGTGCTGAGTGTAAGCTCTAATTTTGAATTCTTCAAAATAATGTTTTGAGCTTTACCGCTTAACGACTTATAGAATACAGCTGTAGTATCTGCATTCACATTATTTTGTGCATTCTGATTAGAGGCTTGTGCCTCAGCGTTACGGCTTTCTTCGGCTTTTTTCTTTGCAAGAGCTGTTATCGAGTCTTGCATACGTTGTTTGGCAATATCTTCTTCGGATGGTTGAGTATACCAGCTGAAGCCGATTAGCAGAGCAGCGATGAGAACAAAGCCAATGATTGTATTCTTATCCATCTTTTGTTTCTCTCTGTGGTGTTATTTTTATTCTTTTACCTTTTAATAATATATCAATTTTTGCTTTTTTTGTTCTCTATAGCCTTTTTGATAAAATCAAGGAACAGCGGATGTGGATGAAGTACTGTGCTTGAATATTCCGGATGGAATTGTGTGCCGATATACCATTTCAATCCTGGTATTTCAACTATTTCAATCAGGTTGCTTTCCGGATTACGGCCAACACACTTCATTCCGGCTCTTTCGTATTCTTGTTCGAAATCGTTGTTGAATTCATAACGATGACGATGACGCTCCTGGATATATTCTTTCTTATAGATATCGAATACGCGTGAGCCTTGTTTCAAAATACACTCATAAGCACCAAGCCGCATCGTGCCTCCCATGTTTGTGATGTTTTTCTGGTCTTCCATAATATCAATGACATTATGTTCTGTCTTCTCGTCCATCTCTCGACTGTTGGCATCTTCGTATCCAAGAACGTTACGTGCAAATTCAATTACCATCATTTGCATACCCAGACATATACCGAATGTAGGAATGTCATGTGTACGTGTGTAATGTGCGGCGACAATCTTTCCTTCTATTCCTCTTTGACCGAATCCCGGGCAAATAACAATGCCGTCCATATCTTTAAGCTTTTCGGCAACATTGTCTTCTGTAATCTTTTCGCTGTTTATGAATGTCGTTTTGACTTTGTAATCGTTATATGTTCCTGCCTGTGACAGACTCTCCAGGATACTCTTGTATGCATCCTGCAGGTCATATTTTCCAACAAGTCCGATATTTACGATTTCTGTTGCTTTATGTCTACGTTCCAAGAATGAACGCCATGGACCTAATGTCGGTGTTTCACCAACAGGTTCGCCCATTTTGCGCAATATTGTTTCGTCAAGCTTTTGTTCCTGCATCCTTACCGGAACTTCGTATATTGTCGGCATGTCGACACTTTGTACTACTGCGTCAGCGTCAACATTACAGAAGTTTGCAACTTTCTTTCTGATATTGTCGTTTATTGGATGCTCGGTTCTTAACACAAGGATATCCGGCTGGATACCAACGCTTTGCAGCTCTTTGACTGAGTGCTGAGTCGGCTTTGTCTTTAATTCTTTGGCTGCAGCCAAGTAAGGAATATAAGTAAGATGGACACAAAGAGCCCTCTTGCCAAGTTCCCATTTTAGCTGTCTGATACTTTCTAAGAATGGCAAGCCTTCAATATCTCCTACTGTACCTCCGATTTCTGTAATTACGAAGTCATAGTTGTTCTTCTTGCCAAGCAACATTACGTTGCGCTTTATTTCATCTGTGATATGGGGGATTACCTGTATTGTCTTTCCCAAATAGTCGCCACGGCGCTCTTTGTCTATGACGGCCTTATATATACGGCCTGTTGTAAGGTTATTGGCTTTGGTTGTCTGAATACCGGTAAAACGTTCGTAATGTCCGAGGTCAAGGTCTGCCTCGTGGCCATCCACTGTTACATAACATTCGCCATGTTCATAAGGGTTAAGCGTACCCGGGTCAATGTTGATGTATGGGTCGAACTTTTGGATTGTGATGTTGTATCCTCTGGCCTGAAGAAGTTTGCCTATTGATGACGATATTATTCCTTTTCCAAGAGAGGAAGCTACACCGCCGGTAACGAATATATACTTTGTCTCTGCCACGATTATAATATTTTGGTTATTTATTAATACTAATATACAAGGTGCAAAATTAAGAAAAAATGCTGATATGCCAAAATTATAATCTCTTAATTTTAATAGTTTCGTGTGTGTTGAAAAAAACAGCCATTAATGTTCTGTTTTTGAATATTAATACTAACTTTGCACGCAAAAAGTGCTAAAAGTATGAAACATAAGCAAATATTGATATTAATAATCTTGGAGTTCTTCTGTGCGGTGTCTTGTTTCGGAGCGCCTATTAAGCATCATAATGGCCGAAACATAAGCAGAGATTCTTTCATTGTAGCTTCGTATATTGATTCGCTTAAAGCGTGTAAAGTCCATATGGATTCTTTAATGTATGCAGCTGATACTTTGGATGATGATGCAGGATCTGATGCCCGCTTTTTCCGCGTTTTTGCTCCTCTGACATTTTATTATTCTGTAGCTGGTCATACTTTTAGCATTAATGATAAGTACAAGGGTGTTGATGATGTGAGCAGCGCTATTGACGATGCGTTGATGTCTGTTTATGTTAATCATCCGGAATATGTCGTAAATACGGAAAGTGACTTAAGCAAAATAGGCTCTTTGCATGAAGAGATAACTTCGCCAATACGTCATAAGGTTGATTATTCTAGGGAAGAGGCTTCCGCACCGGACGTAAGCCTTGACGCTCCTGTTGAAATTGTCATAGAGAAACCGAACTTTTGGACTTTTGGCGGTGACTACTATTTGCAGTTCCTGCAAAATTATGTCTCAAGTAACTGGTATAAAGGTGGCGAAAGCAATTATTCGATGGTTGCAAGTACCACGCTACAAGCGAATTACAATAATAAACAAAAGGTTAAGTTTGAAAATAAACTTGAGCTTAAATTAGGATTCCAAACCTCAAGCGGAGACACACTGCATAACTTTAAGACTACAGAGGACCTTATAAGATATACGGGCAAATTGGGACTTCAGGCAAGCAAGAATTGGTATTATACATTGCAGCTTATCGCATATACCCAGTTTATGCGTGGCTATAAGAGCAACGATCCTGAGGTATATTCAGATATTTTATCGCCGTTGAATATAAACTTGTCTTTGGGTATGAGCTATTCGGTAAACGCTTTTAACGGAAAGCTAACAGGATCTTTGCAGATGGCTCCTATTGCATACAACTTCAGATATGTCGGACGAAAATCGCTTGCAACAAGATATGGACTAGAGGAAGGTTCGCATACAATGAATGATGTGGGTTCTGAATGTACGATAGATTTGACATGGGCTTTTTCGGATTTGATTAAATGGAAGACCCGTCTTTATGGTTATACGACTTATGAACGAACTGAAGTAGAATGGGAAAACACTTTTACATTCCAGTTTAATAAATATATCTCGACAAATATCTTCATATATCCGAGATTTGACGACGGATCGTCAGTGCGCCATGATGACTATGGATATTGGCAGTTTAAAGAATATGCCTCAATAGGTTTTGCATATTCATTTTGATGTGAATAAGGTTAGTGATGAATATTCTTATGATATAATGATAATAAAAAAGGGAGCTCAATGCTCCCTTTTTATTTATTTTGCTTCTTCCATTGTGCCTTCTACGTATAAGCGCACAATTTCATTCTTTGCGTTAGACTTTATTGTGATTGATTTCTTAAAATGTCCAGGAAATTTGCCTTTGCCGTTGTATGTCACTGTCACTGTTCCCTTTCCGCCGGGAGCTATTGGAGCTTTAGTGTATGATGGAACTGTGCATCCACAGCTGGCCATTGCTTGGTTTATTACGAGTGGGGCGTCTCCCACGTTGGTAAAGTTAAATGTACACTTTTGTACGGGATTACTTTCTGAAAATTTGCCGAAATTATAAGTTTGCTTGTCAAACTTAATTTCTGCCGTCTTTTGTGCTGCCGCATTGCTTATGCAAAGTATCAGCAACATTGAAATGAATAGGATCTTTTTCATTTTTATTCGGTTAAAATAATTTTTTGCAGCAAATTTACATCTTTTTTTTATAAAATATATAATCGATGATTTATTTTGTGTTAATTAATTATGATTTGATTGTAAGATTATATTCAAATTCGTTTTGTAATATATTTTTGTCAAACGGGGTAGTTGGCTGCATGTTTTATGGGCATGCCATTTCGTGCCTGTTTTTATCAGTTCTAGGATAAAGGGGAAATATCTTTAATTATTTTGGTTTAGAATGGTTGTGTGATTATTCGTTTTAGCCTTAATTTGTAAATTGTATTTTTGTGTCTGGTATGGTAAAATTTTATTACTGATTTTGTGCTGTTATTTTGCAAAAAGTTTTCTCTAAAATAGAAAAGGCATCGTAACATAAATTAAATGTTGGTGGACGTTTTTCGTGTTTTTATAACCTTTTTTATTGTTTTTGTTGTCGAAGTCTGTGTGATGTTATTGTTTTTAGGCGTAAATTCATTGTTTTTTATCGGTTAAAGCATTGCTTTTGTGTCCTGAAACCATGCTTTTTGCTGTGTAAAAGGGCATGTTTTGTACTGAAGAATGTATCAGGTAATTAGATATTCTGTGTTAACCCATTGATATGTAGTGAAATACGAAAAATGAAGTTTTTCGCGATTTCCTAAAGGAAATACATTCATGTAAAAAATAATGGCGTTTTCAGAGGCTTTTAATCAAAAAGTTTTCTGTTTTTTTTATGTAATTATTATAATTGTCAGAGAGATGTTTGCGAGTTGCTTGATAGTTTGCAATTTTGAAAATTTTGGCTGATAGCGCTGCGTATTTGTTCCTCTAAAAGTTGGAGATTTTTTGTGTTCTTCATCTTAAAAAGAGTTATCTGTATAAGCTGCTGAACGGATGCCTGCTCGGTTTAAACAGTTGAAATTTATACTATCATAGAGTGTAATTTTACTTTTAGCCATTTAAAATTTGTTCATTCGGTCATTTTTTGTACTTTTGCATCATAATTAAAGTAATTTGTAAGTTTATGTATAGAACAAATACATGTGGGGAATTGCGCTTGTCTGATGCAGGCAAGACAGTTACTCTGGCCGGATGGGTTCAGCGCATCCGTAAAATGGGCGGAATGACATTTGTCGATATCCGTGACCGATATGGTATTACACAGCTTGTCTTTAATGAAAACGACAATGTTGAGCTGTGTGCTGCAGCCAACAAACTTGGACGTGAGTTTTGTATACAGGCTACAGGACTTGTAAACGAACGCGAGAGCAAGAACAAGAATCTGCCTACTGGTGATATAGAGATTATCGTCTCTGAGATGAATGTCCTGAGTGAAAGCATCACGCCGCCGTTTACAATAGAGGATAATACAGATGGTGGTGATGATATAAGAATGAAATATCGCTATTTGGACTTGCGCCGTTCATGCGTCCGCAAGAATCTTGAATTGCGCCACCGTATGACAATATTGATACGCAACTTCTTGGATTCAAAAGATTTTATTGAGGTTGAGACACCTATATTAATAGGTAGCACTCCTGAGGGTGCACGAGATTTTGTTGTGCCTTCACGCATGAATCCAGGACAGTTTTACGCATTGCCACAAAGTCCGCAGACTCTGAAGCAGTTGCTTATGGTGAGCGGATTTGACAGATACTTCCAGATTGCAAAGTGTTTCCGTGACGAAGATCTTCGTGCCGACCGTCAGCCTGAGTTCACACAGATAGACTGTGAGATGTCTTTTGTTGATCAGGATGATGTTATCAATCTTTTTGAAGATATGGCACGCCACTTGTTTAAGGAAATACGTGGTGTGGAATTACCGGCCAAACTCCAGCAAATGACATGGCATGAGGCAATGCGCAGATTTGGAAGCGATAAGCCCGATTTGCGTTTTGGAATGGAATTCGTTGAACTAATGGATACTCTAAAGGGCACAGGTTCGTTCGAGGTGTTCAATAGTGCAGAATATATTGGCGGAATCTGTGTGCCGGGCTGTGCTTCTTATACAAGAAAGCAGATAGATCAGCTGACCGATTTTGTCAAGAAACCGCAAGTTGGCGCTAAAGGACTTGTTTGGGTTAAGTTTAATGAAGACGGTTCTGTAAAAAGCAGCATAGATAAATTCTATGATGCAGATGTCTTGCAGAAACTTAAAGAAGTGATGGGTGCAGGTAATGGTGACCTGGTATTGATTCTTAGTGGTGATAATGCAAACAAGACACGTGTTCAGCTCTGTAGCCTTAGATTGGAAATGGGCGATAGGCTTGGCTTGCGTGACAAGAATAAATTTGAATGTCTGTGGATTATTGACTTCCCGCTGTTTGAGTGGAGCGATGAGGAACAGCGCCTGATGTCTACTCATCATCCGTTTACAATGCCAAATCCTGATGATATTCCATTATTGGAAGAGCATCCGGAAAGAGTGCGTGCTAAGGCGTATGATTTCGTTTGCAATGGTATTGAATTGGGTGGAGGAAGCCTTCGTATCCATGACGGACGTCTGCAAGAGCGTATGTTTAAGATATTGGGCTTCACGCCGGAGCGTGCGATGGCTCAGTTCGGCTTCTTGATAAATGCATTTAAGTATGGCGCACCTCCTCATGCAGGATTGGCTTTTGGCCTTGACCGTTTTGTTTCTGTAATGGCAGGATTAGACAGTATACGTGATTGTATTGCGTTCCCGAAGAATAACAGTGGACGTGATGTCATGTTGGATGCACCGTCTGCTCTTGATGAGAAACAGCTGGATGAGCTGCAGATAAAGGTTGATTTAAGTCAAGAAAATTGATATTAAAAAAGCACTTAATGTGTTGAATACGATTTTTCTTGATAAAATTTTTAATAATTTGAATAAAATCACTATATTTGCATCGAGAATTTGAAAAGATTGTATGTCTTTTAGACATTGTCGATCTTAATGTGTTTTACTTGAATTATGACAGAGAAGAACGTAAGTGTAAGAAAGACAGCTGCAACAAAAGCTGTTGAGAAGAAAGCTGCACCGAAGAGAAGTACTGCAAAGAAAGTTGAATTAGAGATTAATGCAGAAACAGTAGGATTTAAGGCCGGCGATGTATATCAGGCCTTAGCTACAGCTGAAAAGCCCTTGAGCGTTGCTGAGATTGCTAAAGCAGCTAAAATTACCACAGAAGAGACTTTGCTCGGTATGGGCTGGCTCTTTAAAGAGGGTAAGATAAAAGATGCAGAGAACAAGATTACATTAGCTTAATCTGTAGAAAGAATATTTAAAAAGGGCTGGTAATATTTTCTTACCGGTCCTTTTTTATTATCATAATACTATGAGCTACGACCGCGATATCATCTTTATTCTTAACGAGGCTGGGCCTAAAGGCTTGAGCGTGAAAAAGATAGCAAGGCATGTCTATAATCATAACAACGGATTCTTCAATGTCGTGTCGTTTGAAGACGTCTACCGTTATGTTTCATCATATTTGATCCGTACAAGTAAAGTGCCTGATTCTATTATTGAGAAGACAGATGAGCGTGGAGTGTATCGCATCAATAATTCTTCTAAAATGTCTCTTCAACTGCAATTTGAATTTTGTGATGACGAAGAAAAAGAAGAGCCTGAAAATAAACATGAAGACTTGTCTTTGTCATTATTTTAAGACACTTTAAGATACAAAAAAATCATAAATTCAAGGGAAATGCATTTCTAAATCGTCTTTAATATAAAAAGTATTTTTATTATGTCTGGTAGATATTTGTTAGGTTTTGATGTCGGAAGCTCTTCAGTAAAGGCATCTTTAGTAGATTCAGATAGCGGCGTATGTGTCGCATCAGCATTTTATCCAGAAAAGGAAGCACCTATCATAGCCGTGAAATCTGGTTGGGCTGAACAAGATCCTCAAATGTGGTGGGATAATGCAAAACTCAGCTTGAAAAAGGTTATGGCAGATTCATCTGTTAAAGGTGAAGATATTAAGGCAATTGGTATATCTTATCAGATGCATGGCCTTGTGTGTGTTGATAAGAATCAGAATGTATTGAGGCCTTCTATAATTTGGTGTGATTCTCGAGCTGTGCCTTATGGTGAAAAAGCTTTTGAAAATATAGGACCCAAAGAGTGTCTTGGCCATTTGCTTAATTCGCCGGGTAATTTTACGGCTTCTAAGCTTGCATGGGTGAAAGAGAATGAACCGCAGCTGTTCGAGAAGATATATAAGATAATGTTGCCTGGTGATTACATCGCAATGAAACTGAGCGGTACTATTAATACTACCATCAGCGGATTGAGTGAAGGCATGTTATGGGACTTTAAGAATAAAAAAGTTGCAAAATTCCTGTTGGATTATTTCGGCTTTGATGAAAGCTTAATTGCTGACATTGTGCCGACGTTTAGTATTCAGAGCGAAGTCTCAGAGGCCGCTGCAAATGAATTAGGCTTGAAGGCAGGAACACCTATTAGTTATAGGGCGGGTGATCAACCTAATAACGCTCTTAGCCTTAATGTGTTTAACCCGGGTGAAATCGCGTCTACAGCTGGTACTTCAGGTGTCGTTTATGGCGTTTTGGGCGAAGCTAATTATGACATTAAGAGTCGAGTTAATACTTTTGCCCATGTTAATTACCAAAAGGATATGGAACGTCTTGGCGTTTTGTTGTGTATTAATGGAACAGGAATATTAAACGCTTGGATGCGCCGGAATGTTGCACCTGAAGGAATTTCATATTCAGATATGAATGATATGATGGCAAGTGTTCCGGTAGGAAGTGATGGAATAACAATCATTCCTTTTGGCAATGGAGCTGAGCGTGTGCTTGAGAATAAAGAGATCGGCTGCTCTATCCATGGCGTAAATTTCAACCAGCATGGCAAAGCCCACCTGATGCGTGCAGCACAGGAAGGTATTGTCTTCAGTTTCTGTTATGGTATGGAGGTAATGCAGCAGATGGGTATGGATATACATAAAATACATGCAGGTAAAGCCAATATGTTCTTAAGTGAGTTGTTCCGTAATACCTTAGCTGGTGTTAGTGGCGCTACAATAGAACTTTATGAAACAGACGGAAGTGTAGGAGCTGCCAAGGGAGCCGGTATGGGTTGTGGCATATATAAAGATCATGATGAAGCTTTTGCTACATTGAAGAAGTTGGCAGTTATAGAGCCGGATGAAAAACGACGTGCAGAATATTTGCAGGCTTATTCATTATGGAAAGAGACTTTATTGCAACAAATTAATCATTGATTAGTAATTTCGAGATATAATTATTTAGGTTTAATAAATTAATAAATAACGGTTATGGTAAAAGAGTATTTTCCGCAGATAGGAAAAATTAAATTTGAAGGTAAGGATAGTAATAATCCTTTAGCTTATCATTATTATGATGCTGAAAAAGTAATAATGGGTAAGAAGATGAAAGATTGGTTGAAGTTTGCAATGGCTTGGTGGCATACATTAGGCGCAGCAAGCGGTGACCAGTTTGGTGGCGGAACACGTACATATGCATGGGATGAAAAAGCTGATGCAGTTGAGCGTGCTAAGGACAAGATGGATGCCGGATTTGAAATAATGGACAAACTTGGCATAGAATATTTCTGCTTCCATGATGTTGACTTGGTTGACGAGGGTGAGACTATCGAGGAATATGAAGCTCGTATGAAGGCAATCACAGATTATGCTCTTGAAAAGATGAAGGGCACAAATATCAAATTGCTGTGGGGTACTGCAAACGTTTTTGGTAATAAGAGATACATGAATGGTGCTGCAACTAATCCTGACTTTGATGTTGTTGCACGTGCCGCTGTGCAGATAAAGAACGCTATTGATGCAACAATAAAGCTTGGAGGTGCAAACTATGTATTCTGGGGTGGTCGCGAAGGTTATATGAGCCTTTTGAATACTCAGATGCAGCGTGAGAAAGAGCATCTTGCAAATATGCTGAAAGCTGCTCGTGATTATGCTCGCTCAAAAGGATTCACAGGAACATTCTTGATTGAACCTAAACCAATGGAACCGACAAAGCATCAGTATGATGTTGATACAGAGACTGTTATCGGATTCCTCCGTGCACATGGTCTTGAAAAAGATTTCAAGGTTAATATTGAGGTAAACCATGCAACACTTGCAGGTCATACATTTGAGCATGAACTTGCTGTTGCTGTTGACAATGGTATGCTTGGAAGCATTGATGCTAACCGTGGTGATAATCAGAACGGATGGGATACAGACCAGTTCCCAATTGATAACTGGGAGCTTACTCAGGCAATGATGCAGATTATTCGTAATGGCGGATTAGGAAACGGTGGTTCTAACTTTGATGCTAAATTGCGTCGTAATTCAACAGATCCAGAGGATATCTTCATTGCTCATATCAGCGGAATGGATGCTATGGCCCGTGCTTTGGAGAATGCAGCAAATCTGATTGAGAACTCTCCAATTTGTGATATGGTTAAGGAGCGTTATTCTTCATTCGATTCAGGTAAGGGTAAGGAATTTGAAGAAGGCAAACTTTCTCTTGAGGATATTGTAGCATATGCAAAAGAGAAGGGTGAGCCAAAGCAGACTTCTGGCAAGCAGGAGTTGTATGAAACTATTGTTAGCTGGTATTGCAAATAAATATTGAATTAATAGATGTTGTGCAGACGATATAAAAGGCTGCACAACATCTTTTGGCGTATTTAATGTCATTGCAGATAAGTTCATTTGTCTAAAATGACGACAGCCGCAAAGAAAAATCCATATCAACATTCAGTGCTGATATGGATTTTTCTTTTGTTTCTACCTATTGTCTTGCCAATCTATATTGGTAAACTTATTCCTTATAAGGAAATATGGCTATTTATAAATTCAGTTTTTATGATTGATGCAAATTCCTAGTTTGTACCATTCGTAAAGCTTGTGGATGCCCTCATCTATCTCTATTTTATGATGCCATCCAAGATTGTGCAGTTTTGTAACATCTGTAAGCTTTCTTGGGGTTCCGTCTGGTTTTGTCGCATCCCATAATAGTTGTCCTTTAAAGCCAATTTCATGCATTACTTTTTCTGCAACATCACGTATGCTTATTTCTTTGCCTGTGCCGACATTAATGTGACAGTTTCTGATTTCTTTATCATTAGGCGAGTATGTGTCTTTGAAATCTACGTTTAATAAAACATAAACGCTTGCGTCTGCCATTTCTTCACTCCAGAGAAATTCTCTCATTGGACTTCCTGTGCCCCATAATGTTACGGCCTGTGGCGTTATTCCGAATTTATCAAGAATATTTAGTATTTCCTCATTCGTGTTTTGTCCACATACTCCTTCAACAGGTCTTAAGTTTAAGTCTTTACGAACAGCTTCCCAATTGTTTTCGTTAAGGCATTTTGCCAAATAAATTTTACGTAACATAGCAGGCAGAACATGACTATTTTCAAGATGGAAGTTGTCGTTTGGACCATATAGGTTTGTCGGCATTACTGCAATGTAATTGCATCCATATTGCAGACTGAAACTTTCACACATTTTTAAACCCGCAATCTTTGCTATTGCATATGGCTCGTTTGTGTATTCAAGTTCAGATGTTAGCAGGGCATTTTCCTTCATGGGCTGTTGTGCCATTTTTGGGTAAATGCATGTACTTCCTAAGAACAACAATTTTTTAACATTGTGCTTGAAACTTTCGCCAATGACATTTTGTTGTATTTGAAGATTTTGATAGATGAAGTCTGCCCTGTAATTAAGGTTGGCCATGATGCCTCCAACATGTGCAGCTGCTAACACTACAGCTTCAGGACGTTCTTCGTCAAAAAATCTTTTAACAGCAACTGGGTCAAGTAAGTCTAGTTCCTTATGCGTGCGTCCAACCAGATTGTTATACCCCCTTTGCTTAAGATTATTCCAAATTGCAGACCCCACTAGTCCGTGGTGGCCTGCAACGAATATTTTTGTATTTTTGTCTAACATCTTTATTCTGCCATTTGTGCTTTGATATAGAGTTTTTTCACAAACTTCATATCATGTTGTACCATTATTCTTATTAATTCATGGAATGATGTTTTTGTTGGATTCCATCCGAGAATCTTTTTTGCCTTTGCAGGATTTCCTAATAGTTGGTCTACCTCACACGGGCGGAAGTATTTTGGGTCAACTTCAACTATTGTCTTGCCAGTCTTGGTGTCAATACCTTTTTCGTTGACACCTTCACCTTCCCAACGGAGTTCTATGCCTGCTTCTTTGAATGCTAATGTACAGAATTCTCTTACAGTGTGCATTTCTCCTGTAGCAATGACAAAGTCGTCCGGCTCTGGTTGCTGTAGAATGAGCCACATGCATTCAACGTAGTCGCGTGCATATCCCCAGTCTCGTTGTGCATCAAGATTGCCGAGATACAATTTGTCCTGGAATCCTTGAGCAATACGGCAGGCTGCAAGAGTTATTTTTCTTGTAACGAAGTTTTCTCCTCTGCGTTCACTTTCATGGTTGAAAAGAATACCATTGCAACAATACATATTATAGCTTTCGCGGTAGTTTTTCATAATCCAGAAACCATAGAGTTTGGCTACAGAATACGGAGATCGGGGGTAGAATGGGGTTGTTTCAGTTTGCGGCACTTCCTGAACTTTTCCATAAAGTTCAGATGTAGAAGCCTGATATATTCGACATGTCTTGTCTAGTCCGCAAATGCGTACTGCCTCAAGCAGTCTTAATACGCCTACAGCATCTGTATCTGCTGTATATTCTGGAACATCGAAAGAAACTTTAACATGACTTTGTGCCGCTAGATTATATATTTCGGTTGGTTTGATTTCTGCAATTATACGTATTAATGATGACGAGTCGGTCATATCAGCCCAATGCAGGTTTACAAGTCTTGATTTCTTCATGTCTCTTACCCATTCATCAAGGTATAGATGTTCAATACGTCCGGTATTGAATGAAGACGAACGGCGGAGCAGTCCATGAACTTCGTATCCTTTTTCAATTAGAAATTCGGCAAGGAAAGAACCGTCCTGACCGGTTATACCGGTAATTAATGCAATCTTTTTTTCCATTTTAATCTTTTGTGTCTTTAATTATTTATTGTCGCTTGAAAATTGTTTTATACGCTGTTCTTCAGACAACTTGCAAATTAAAAGCTTGTTTCCGTCGTCTGCAACAATGTATCCGTCTAGTCCTTGAATAACTACTTTCTTTTTGTCTAGAGTATGTACGATGCAGTTGTGGGTATCAAAAAGCGAGACATTTTCTCCAATTACTCCATTGCCGTAAAGATCTTTTTTGGTTTGAACAAGCAATGAGCCCCATGTGCCGAGATCGCTCCAGCCAAAATCAGCGGGACATACGAATATTTCCTCGGCTTTTTCCATAATTGCATAGTCAACCGATATGTTTTCGCACTCAGGGAATCTTAAGTCGATTTCTTCCTGCTCTTTAGGAGTGCCATATACAGGTTGCAGGCTTTCGAAAATTTTGCTTATTGCAGGCTGATAAATGCGGAATGCATTTACGATAGTGTTGACGCTCCAAATGAATATTCCTGCATTCCAGAAATAACTTTTGTTTTGGATATATTTTTTTGCTGTTTCTAAGTCTGGCTTTTCTCGGAAAGAATCAACTCTGAATATTTCTTTATTCCGTGGAGAGCATGACGACAGGTCAGCCTGAATATATCCATAACCTGTTTCCGGGCGCGTAGGTTTCATTCCAAGAGTTATTATCGCATCTGTTTCACTAGTGAATTTGAGGCATTGAGATATGACTCTTTTAAACTCTTCGCAATTTGTAACTATATGGTCGCTTGGTGTGACAACAATATTGGCATTACGGTCTTTGGATTTTATTCTCCAACTCACGTATGCTATACATGGAGCAGTGTTGCGTCTGCATGGCTCACATAAAATGTTGGTAACCGGAATTTCCGGCAGTTGTTCTAAAACTAAGTCTTTATAGCTGCGGTTTGTTACAACCCATACATTTTCAGGAGAACATATTCCCTTGAATCTGTCGAATGTTAGTTGTAGCAGGGAGCGTCCCACTCCTAATACATCTATAAACTGTTTGGGTTTTTCTGTTGTACTCATTGGCCAAAAACGGCTGCCAACCCCGCCAGCCATTATGACTAAGTGATTATTATTATAAGCCATAAATTAAATAATGTAAAAATTATAACTAAGGCAAAAGTACTAAAAAATTGGATACAAAAGAAGGTTTTTGAAAAAAAACACTATTTGACATACGAATAATGTCTTTGCTGCCATAATTCTAAACTGGCGCTTATTTTGAAGACTATTCTTTAACTGATGCACTTTTAAACGTCGTATGTTGTTTATTTCCTGCATTTTATGTTATTTGGGTGTTTCTTTTGTTTAAGTAGATGGGTGTGTCTATTGTGAATAAATGTTATCGCTGTTAAGGTTTATTTGTGTTTTCTGTGTACTAATTCTAAGTTGGTTTATCAAAAAACAATGATTGGTTATTGTCGTATTTCTTATCTTTGTCGCCAAACAAGCATTTAATAAAGATAATATTTTTATTTTAGGTGAAGTTCTTTTGCTTATTTTAATAACAAAACCTGATATATAATGAAAAACTATCCAAAAATCGGAATTCGTCCAATTATTGATGGCCGTCAAGGCGGAATAAGAGAAAGTCTTGAGGAAAAGACCATGAATTTGGCAAAAGCTGTAGCAGAACTTATCTCTAATAACTTAAAAAACGGAGACGGTACTCCTGTTGAATGCGTCATAGCAGACGGTACGATAGGTCGCGTAGCTGAGGCAGCACGATGTGCAGAGAAGTTTGAAAATAATGGTGTGGGGGCCACAATTTCCGTTACATCATGCTGGTGTTATGGATCAGAAACAATGGATATGCATCCTTATTGGCCGAAAGCCGTATGGGGATTCAACGGTACGGAGCGTCCGGGAGCTGTTTATCTTGCTGCAGTACTTGCTGCTCATGCCCAGAAGGGACTTCCTGCATTTGGTATTTATGGACACGATGTGCAGGACTTGGATGATAATACAATACCAGCTGACGTGGCTGAGAAGATATTGCGTTGGGCGCGCGCCGCTCAGGCTGTAGCAACCATGCGCGGCAAGTCTTATCTGTCTATCGGAAATGTAGCTATGGGTATTGCTGGAAGTATTGCCAACGCTGATTTCATGCAGGAATATCTTGGCATACGTGCAGAACAAGTGGATATGACTGAAATTCTGCGTCGTATGGATGAAGGCATCTATGATAAGGATGAATACAAGAAGGCCATTGAATGGGTTAAGAAATATTGTGTTCCCAATGAGGGTGAAGATATAGGAAATAGAGATGTCAAGAAAAAGAACCGTGAGGAAAAGGATGCCGACTGGGAGTTTGTCACAAAGATGACAATGATATTCAGAGACTTGATGACTGGCAACGAGAAGTTGTTAGAGGCCGGATTTAAGGAAGAGGCATTGGGCCATAATGCTATAGCCGGAGGTTTCCAGGGACAAAGACAATGGACTGACTATAAGCCTAATGGTGATTTCTCTGAGGCAATGCTAAATACGTCGTTCGACTGGAATGGTATACGCGAGCCTTACGTGTTTGCAACAGAAAATGATACATGCAATGGTCTGACAATGCTGTTGGAGCATTTGCTGACAAACCGCAGCGCTATATTCTCTGATGTCAGGACATACTGGAGTCCAGAGGCTGTTAAGCGTGTTACGGGTAAAGAACTTAGCGGACGAGCTTCTGGAGGTATTATACATCTTATAAACTCTGGTGCCACAACTTTGGACGGAACAGGCCAGTGTTGTGATGCAGACGGAAATCCTGTGATGAAACATCATTGGGAACTTACAGACAAAGAAGTTGAAGCATGCCTTTCTGCTACTACTTGGTATCCGGCAAACCGTGATTATTTCCGTGGTGGAGGTTTCTCTTCTAACTTCTTGTCAAAAGGTGGCATGCCTGTAACTATGGCACGTCTTAACCTTGTAAAGGGACTCGGACCGGTGCTTCAACTTGCCGAAGGATGGACGGTAGACATTGATCCGGAAATACATAAGATAATAGACAAGCGTACAGACCCGACTTGGCCAACTACATGGTTCGTGCCGCGTCTTTGTGACAAACCTGCCTTCAAGGATGTTTATTCTGTTATGAATAACTGGGGGGCAAACCATGGAGCCATCATTTATGGTCATATAGGTGCAGACCTTATTACTCTTGCGTCTATGCTCCGTATACCAGTTTGTATGCATAATGTTGATGACGACAAAGTGTTCCGTCCTGCAACATGGAATGCTTTCGGCATGGATAAGGAAGGAGCCGATTTCAGGGCATGTGCCAACTTCGGACCTCTTTATAAATAATTTTTTATAGGTTGAGAAAGTATCATTAGAGGGAGCGGGAACGGACTTTGTACGTTTCCGCTCTTTTTCATGTAGGTTTCTGCATTTTATGAATTTTATGGCCGTTATGCCTTATTGGTTGGCGGAACGTTATGTATGTGCAATTGATTTTGTCTGTGTATATACATGTTGTAGCTACCATGCTGTTATCAAAGCTGTACGTTGTATGCGTTTTATCTGATATGTGTCCTTTCGCAGTGTAAAATGCCGCCTTTTGCCGTATGAAACATGCCCTTTTGTAACTGCTTGAATATCAATATTATATATGTCCTTATGAAATCCAATGATTTGATAACAGTAATCCAATGAATTTTCGTTCATAAATCAGTGAATTAGCGTTGTAAAATCATAATGTTTTGTTTGTCACTATTTTAATATAACTTATATTTCAGTTATGATGTAAGCTAAAGTCGTTATAAATCGCTGATTGTCAGATTTATGACATGTCATCATTTGCATGTGTGCAGAAAATGTGTTAACTTTGCACCGCAAATTACAAATAGTAAATATTTAAAAATATGAAAGCATTTGTTTTTCCCGGACAGGGAGCACAGTTTGTAGGTATGGGCAAAGACCTGTACGAGAGTAATCCATTGGCAAAAGAACTTTTTGACAAGGCTAATGACATTCTCGGTTATAAGATAACAGACATCATGTTCAACGGAACAGATGAAGAACTTAAGCAGACAAAGGTAACTCAGCCTGCAGTATTCCTTCATAGTGTAATCAGTGCATTGTGCATGGGTGATGCTTTTGCTCCTTCAATGGTTGCCGGTCACTCTCTCGGAGAGTTCTCTGCTCTTGTTGCTGCCGGTGCATTGAGCTTTGAGGATGGACTTAAGCTTGTCTACGCTCGTGCAATGGCAATGCAGAAGGCCTGTGATGCTGCTCCTTCTACAATGGCTGCAATAATAGGTCTTCCTGATGAAAAGGTAGAGGAAATTTGTGCCGAAGTAAACAAGGAGGGACATGTATGTGTTCCTGCAAACTTTAACTGTCCTGGACAGCTCGTTATAAGTGGTAACATTGAAGCTATAAATGAAGCTTGTGAGAAGCTTAAGGCCGCAGGAGCTAAGCGTGCTCTTCCGCTGAAGGTCGGAGGCGCTTTCCATTCTCCTCTTATGCAGCCGGCTAAAGACGAACTTCAGGCAGCTATTGAGGCAACAGAATTCAGCGAGCCTAAATGTCCTGTATATCAGAATGTTGACGCTAAGCCTCATACTGATGCTGCTGAGATAAAGAACAATCTTATTGCACAGCTTACAAGTTCTGTAAAGTGGACTCAGTGTGTTCAGAACATGATTGCTGATGGTGCCGACGACTTTACTGAGTGCGGACCCGGCAAGGCTTTGCAGGGAATGATTGCCCGTATCGACAAAAATGTTTCAGCTCATGGCATTGCATAAACAGCAATGATGAAACATCATAAGATACTTATATATCAAATCTTTACGCGCCTTTTCGGCAACCGTTCATATAATTGCGTTGAAAATGGAACTCTTGCCGAAAATGGCTGCGGAAAGATGAGTTTTTTTGACGATTCGGTATTAAGACGTATAAAAAAACTCGGTGTAACACATGTCTGGTATACAGGTGTTATACGTCATGCTTCTAAAACAGACTATTCTGCATTTGGCATCCCGTGCCAGCATCCTGCTGTAGTTAAGGGTAGGGCAGGATCACCATATGCCATTGTCGACTATTATGACATCGACCCAGATTTGGCTGATGATGTTGACAGGCGTATGGAAGAATTTGAGGCTTTGCTGCAGCGCAGCCATAAGGCCGGGCTTAAGGTTATTATCGATTTTGTGCCAAATCATGTTGCACGCCAATATAAATCGGTAAAGAAGCCTGATGGGGTGAAGGACTTTGGTGAGACAGATGATGTTAACAAAGGGTTTTATCCTGATAATAATTTCTATTATTGCCCTAATGAGAGCTTCGCTCCATATTTTGATTTAAAAGGTGAAGCAGATGATTCATATAGTGAATATCCTGCCAAGGCTACCGGAAATGACCATTTCGATAATCATCCTGGTATTAACGACTGGTATGAAACCGTTAAATTAAACTACGGTATTGATTATTGTGATGCAGGAGGCCGTTCTTATCATTTCGCTCCTGTGCCAGATACATGGCATAAAATGAGAGATATACTCTCGTTTTGGGCAGCTAAAGGTGTTGACGGCTTCCGTTGTGATATGGCAGAGATGGTGCCTTCCGAATTCTGGTATTGGTGTATTGGTAAGATAAAGACAGATTATCCTGATATAGTTTTTATTGGCGAGGTATATAATCCATCACTTTACAGGAGCTATTTGGGGAGCGGTTTCGACTATCTTTATGACAAAGTCGGCATGTATGATTGCCTTTGCAGAGTCATACGCGGAGAAAGTGCTGCTTCAGACATAACTTACCAGTGGCAGGCTGTTGACGATATAAAGGAGCATATGCTTTATTTCCTTGAGAATCATGACGAACAGCGCTTGGCCAGTGATTTCCTTTCTGGTAATGCATACAAGGCTTTGCCGGCTGTTGTTGTAAGTGCCTTGCTCTACAACAATCCGTTTATGTTATATGCCGGTCAGGAGTTTGGCGAACGTGGTATGGACAAGGAGGGATTTAGCGGCTTGGATGGACGCACTACGATATTCGATTATTGGACGGTTGCGTCTCTTTACAATGGATATGTGAACAGACGTAAGCTTACATCAGATGAAAAACGTCTGGAAAAGGCTTATTCAGCCATTCTTAATATAGCCAAGAATGAAAAGGCTGTGAGTGAAGGCATGTTTTTTGATTTGATGTATGTGAATCCTAAAAGTGACATCTTTGATTCTCATCGTCAGTATGCTTTTCTTAGAAAGGCAGATAATGATGTGTTGCTTGTTGTGGTTAATTTCTCCGATTCAGATGTTACATGTGGTGTAAATATACCCAGGCATGCATTTGATTATATGCAGATGGCCGAGAAATCTGTCAACGCAACTGATTTGCTCACAGGCGACACTGTTATGCTGCCGCTTAAGGCAGATTCTGCTGTAGAATTAAATATTCCTGCATACGGAGCTCGGATATATAAATTTTTAGTATAGAAATCTTTATATCATACATCTTTCTAACAGTTCATAAATTAACGCCATGGCAGAAGATTATATTTTGAATGCGCACAATAAGGAAGAATTTCCACCTGCACATACTGCAGAACATCTTCTCAATCAGACAATGATACGAATGTTTGGTTGTGAGCGGTCAACTAATGCTCATATTGAGCGCAAAAAAAGTAAGATAAGTTATGTTCTTGACCATAAGCCTTCCCGTCATGAGGAACGTGATATTGAGAGGAAGATGAATGAGCTTATCGATGAGGACTTGCCTGTAAGTTTCGAGTTTGTCAATCGTGATAATGTGCCTGAGGGAGTGTCGCTTGACAGGCTGCCGGAAGATGCGTCTGAAACATTGCGTTTAGTCCGTATTGGCGATTATGATGTATGCCCGTGTATCGGTAAGCATGTGCGTTCTACGTCTCAAATTGGCCGATTTGAAATTCTAGGAACTAATTGGGATGAAGAGAAACATACTTTCCGTATAAGATTTAAAATTGTGCAATAAATAATCTTTAGCGATTTTGTAAGTCTTAGATATAAAAAAAAGATGTGTCCAAACAATGGACACATCTTTTTTATTTTGTTTCAATTTCCTCCTGCATGTCAATAAAGTGCTTCTTGCTGTCATAAAATTCGTATTGCAAGAAGGCCATTTTCTGAGAAGGAATTACATGTACACCCATGCCATATTTCATCTGCCATTTGCGTTTAAGGCTTATAATGCCTTGATTGATATATGCTGCTACATAGGGATGTACATGCAGATAGAATTTCTTAATTCCAATCTTATTGACTAGTCTGTCAATTTTTCTCTCAAGCTGGTCAACAAAAAGTATGCTGGATTTTATCGTTCCTTTGCCAAAACAAGTAGGGCAGGTTTCTTCCACATTAACATCCATTGCAGGACGGACTCTTTGGCGTGTTATTTGCATAAGTCCGAATTTACTTAGTGGTAAGATATTGTGTCGTGCACGATCTTTTTGCATATTCTTGCACATTCGTTCATAGAGCAGTTGCCTGTCTTCGGCTAGGTTCATGTCTATGAAGTCTACAACAATAATACCTCCCATATCTCTTAAGCGCAATTGTCGTGCAAGTTCGTCTGCTGCGCCAAGATTAACATCAAGTGCATTGGCTTCCTGGCCATTTGCGGAGCGTGTTCTGTTTCCGCTATTAACGTCTACAACATGCAGGGCTTCTGTGTGTTCTATAATTAGATATGCACCATGCTTGTAGTTTACAATTTTGCCAAAGCTCGATTTTATCTGTTTGGTGATGTTAAAATTGTCAAAGATCGGGACATTACCAGAGTACATCTTTACTATATTTGCCTTGTCTGGGGCAATTAGGGTTACGTAATGTTTTACTTCTTTGTAGACCTCTTCATCGTTTATATATATATTTTCGTATGACGGATTAAACAGGTCGCGTAACAATGCAACGACACGACTAGTTTCCTCATATATTAGTTGAGGTCTTTTTTCTGTCTTTTGTACTTTAGTAATGGTTTCCTCCCAACGCTTTAAGAGAATCTTCAGTTCGGTGTCAAGTTCTGCAACTCTTTTGCCTTCGGCAACAGTACGTACAATAACGCCAAAATTTTTAGGCCTTATACTGTTGATTAGCTGTTTGAGTCGTGCTCGTTCCTCACCACTTTTAATTTTTGAAGAAACAGAAACTTTATCATTAAATGGTATCAGAACCAAATAACGTCCTGCAAAACTTAACTCACCAGTCAGTCTGGGACCTTTTGTTGATATTGGCTCTTTAACAATCTGTACCATCACCTCTTGTCCGACACGCAACGTATTCTGTATGCTTCCGTCTTTTTTCAAATCAGGAAGATGAGTCGCTTTTGACAAGGGGAAAAGTTTCTTTCTGTCGCTTTTTACTTGTTTTAAATACTTTTCGTATGAGTCAAATTGGCTTCCTAAGTCAAGATAATGGAGAAAAGCATCACGTTCGAAACCAACATCTACAAAACAGGCATTAAGCCCCGGCATCAGTTTTTTGACTTTTGCCATATAGATGTTGCCAACTGAGAAAGACGCTGAGCGCTGCTCAGTCTGATACTCTACTAGATTTTTATCTTCCAGCAGGGCAATCGAAATCTCTTTCTGTTGGACGTCAATTACAACTTCGCTGGTCATTTCTGGTTTTCTGAACTTAGTTTTGTCAAAAAAGAGGGCATGTCCACCGGTCGTTATAGGCTGTGATGACATGCCCTTTAATTTCTGAATTTACAGACTTATCGAAGCAATTTACTTGCTCTTATGTCTGTTCTTTCTTAATCTTTTTTTACGCTTGTGTGTAGCCATCTTGTGGCCCTTTTTCTTCTTACCGCTTGGCATAGCTTATAAATTTAAATGGTTTATATAATATTGTTAAATTAAAAATCCGCACTTATTCGCCTTTCATTTTGCTTACAAAACTCTTAGCGGGCTTAAAGCTTGGAAAATCGTGAGCTTTAATAACTATTGTGGTATTCTTTGATATGTTACGTGCCGTTTTCTCGGCTCTATGCTTAACGATGAAACTGCCGAAACCGCGCAGGTATACATTTTCTTTCTTTTCAAGTAAGCTTGTTTTTATAACTTCCATGAAAGCTTCAACTGTTGCAGAAACATCTTTTTTCGCAATACCTGTTGATTCTACAATTTCCTCAATTATATCTGCCTTAGTCATTTTTATATGAATTTACTATTTATCGGTTCTTAACTTTTCATTTGGGCGTGCAAATATAATAGTTTTTGTTGTGAAACGGAAATTTATTTTGCTTTTTTTGCGATTTTGGAGCCTTAAATATGCTCTAAATCACTAACTTACATAATTTTGTCATTAATTATGTGTCGCAATTTATGTGAATATTATTTTTATTGTAAGTTATTAAAAAGTGATTTTACGTTTCCGCATAATATATGGTTATTATTATATTTTATTGGTTTTTAATTGTTTTGTTTTTCATTATTCTTACTTTTTTGAATTATTCAATTTGCTTTTATGTCTGATTGGCATTAAACAGAACCGCCTTAACATCTGATAAAATGTTAAGGCGGTTGGTCTGTTTATACTTTTCCCCTTATTTAGTTTCTATAAAATCAGGCTGCCTATTTGGTAACAGCATGCAGAAACGCACCATGCCAGAAATGTTGTATAAACCATTGTAAATATTGGCCACTTCCAACTACCTGTCTCGCTTTTTATTGCTGCAATTGTTGCTATACAAGGGAAATAAATCAATACAAATAGCAAATACGAAAAGGCAATGAGCGGAGTTATTCCGTCCGCCTGCATCTTTTTATTCAGGATTTGATATTTTTCAGATTCATTGGATACATTATCGTCATCGGCATAAAGTACACCCATTGTTGATGCTATAATTTCTTTTGCGCCAACTCCTGCTACAAGACTAACGTCAAGTTTCCAGTCGAAACCTTGTGCCCTGAATATAGGTTCAATTGATTTCCCGATGACTCCAATATAGCTTTGTTCTTTTTGTTCTTGATTGCTTAATTGTTCATTATGAGGGAAATAACCTAAGGCCCATACTATTAGACTTGCAACGAGAATTATTCCTCCCATTTTTTTTAGGTACTGCTTGCCTTTTTCCCAAGTATGGCGTAGTATGGCTTTTGCTGTAGGAAATCTGTATGGAGGCAGTTCCATGACGAAAGGAGTGTCGTCTCCTTTAATAAGCCATTTGCTGAATATGCGGCTCATTAGCACAGCCATAGCTATGCCGATGACATAAAGGGATATCATGATGAGCGACTGATATTTTACTGCAAAGAATGTACCTATAATCATTATGTAGATAGGTAGGCGTGCGCTGCAGCTCATAAGCGGCAATACCAATATCGTAATTAGTCGGCTGCGTCTGTTTTCGATAGTTCGTGTTGCCATTACGGCTGGTACGTTGCATCCAAATCCCATGATAAGCGGAATGAACGATTTGCCGTGCAGTCCCATCTTGTGCATTACTTTATCCATGATGAAAGCAGCTCGGGCCATGTAGCCAGAGTCTTCCATGAATGAAATTATAAAGTATAAGATCAATATTTGAGGAAGAAATACGATTACGGCTCCAACACCAGCTATTGCCCCGTCAATGACCATGGCTTTAAGTGGGCCGTCCGGCATTATAGATCTCATGAATTCACTTATGAGATTTACACCACTTTCAATCCAGTCCATAGGGTATTGGCCTAACGTGAACGTAATTTCAAACATTAGGTACAAGAATATGAAAAATAGCGGGAAACCAATGTATTTGTTTGTTATTATGGCGTCAAGGACATGAGTAAGCTGATATGTGTCTGTTTTGTTTCCTTCTTCACAACCTGCTTCTTTCATGGCTCCATGTATGATGCCATATTTTGCATTCATTATGGCTGTTTCGCTGTCTTCTCTGGTTTCTTTGAGAATTAGTTCAGCTGCGTTGTCCCGAATTTTTATGATATCTTCTCCGTTTGGAAGATCTTTTACCTGAGTTTCTATTTTTGAATCTTTCTCAAGTAATTTTATTGCCAGGAAACGTGTTGAATATTTGTATCGGATTTGTTCGTTTTTTTGTATTTCCTTTTTTACATCGTCAATTGCTTGTTCTATGTATTTTCCATGATTTAAATGGATGTGTCTGAGATTGTTCTTTCCCGGTTCGGTAACACCTTCATATACGTTTATGACAGTTTTGAAGAGTTCGTCAATGCCGCGTCCGGTTTTAAATACTGTAGGGACAAATGGCATTCCGAATAATTCACCGAGTTTATCATAATCGAGTTTGTCACCTCTAGATTCAAATTCGTCGAACATGTTTAATGCTCCGACAATTTTGAGATTCATGTCAACCAGTTGTGTCGTAAGGTAGAGGTTTCTTTCAATGTTGCTTGCATCAATAACATTAATAATGACATCAGGAGTATTGTCGATTATTTGTTTACGTACATATAATTCTTCGGGGCTATATGCTGAAAGTGAGTATGTGCCAGGCAAATCTACCAGATTGAAGCGATATCCATTGTATTCAGCGTGTCCTTCTTTGGCGTCTACTGTAACACCAGAGTAATTGCCGACTCTTTCGTGTGCGCCAGATGCAAAATTGAATAAAGATGTCTTTCCGCAATTGGGATTACCTACCAAAGCAACGTTTATTGTATGACTTTTTTCCAATGCAACTTTGTGGAGCATTTCATCTGTGAGCAGATAGTCTTCATCTGCTGTTTGAGATATGTTTGTCATCCCCAACTTCTTCGCCTCTTCTTCTTCTAGCTGCGGGGCGTTGTCGGCCGGTATGATCTCAATCATTGCGGCTTCTGTATGCCGTAATGAGATTTCATACCCCATTATTTGATATTTAACGGGGTCCTGAAGTGGAGCGTTAAGCAGTACTTTGACGATTTTTCCTCTGATGAATCCCATTTCAACAATGCGTTTGCGAAATCCACCATGTCCCATTACCTTAACAATAACACCTCTTTCTCCTGTCTTTAGTTCTGATAATCTCATCTTTTTGCCATTTTAATAAGTAATGCAAAAGTAACAAAAAATAATGATTTCGTATTTATATTTTAGTAAAATACCTATTAATGATGATAAGTTAGTTAATGTGTTGCCTATATTTTTATTTTTGGCTATAGATTATCATTATGCGATGGTAATATTTTGCTTTTCTTGAATCCTAAGGAGTGTCAGATGTCGTTTAGTAAAAATGTTTTGCAGGAAAAGGAATGTGAAATGATTGTCGCACATCCTTTTCCTGCAAAATTGTTTATAATTAATTTCTTATTGTTTAGAAATGATAATCGGGTTTTCTTGTTCCTTTTTCCATTCTTTTAAATAGTCAAACCATTTTTCTGCATTGTGAAAGCCGAACTTTTCATTGTCACTGCAGAATGTGATTTTATAGTTTATCTCATTAGTTTTTGAACTAATTACGAAAGCATAGTTGTCTTTATTGGCGGCTTCTTCGCTGATAATGTATTCTTGTGGTATGTAAATTCCCAAGCCTACTGTTTCGCGCTTATGTCCTGCGCTGTCTTTTTCAGATACAGGCCAATCTGTTCCCCAACATCCACGTAAACCTTGTTTGTCTGAAAATTCCTTTGAATTTTTTACGTTTATTATACCTGTAGAGAATTTATACTTATCTATGTTTTTATTGAATGTAGCTTTGACATAGCATTCTCTTCTTCCAGTATAAAGAATGTAAAGAGTGGTCATGTCTATTGGTTCCTGACCAGGTTGCGGACGCCATGCAACATCCTTAACTTCAACAATTGTACGTAATGGGCCGCGTGAAATGATGCGTTGGCTTCTTTTGTCAACATCAGTAAGCATTGTTGGCTTACTTCCGTCCCAGCCTCTAAGTGTGCCTAAGCCTAACGTTGAACCTACCCATAATACATCATCTCCGAAACCTGCTTTTTTCTGATTTTCGTCAGGATAGAATTGTGTTTGTTTTAATTCCAGACCTTTGTTGTATTTTCCGTAGATGTCAACAGTTTGTCTATGGTCAAAATATATTCTGTATGCGACCATGTCGTTCTCAAAAGCAGCTCCGTGGTGATGTAAGGACCAATAAGGATTCACGTCTCTATCTACAGTTAGATGAGAGATATATAAGTCCTGTTTATTGCTTTCTTTTATTTTTTTATTACTCAAAAGCATTTCTACATAAACTTCCGATGGATATTCCTTGGGCAGTCCTTCATTGGACAATGTGATATTTATTTTTTTTGAAGATTTTTTTTCAATATCAGTAATGAAACAGAGTTCATCCATTATGCCATCCTGGTTAATGTCGTCAAGCTGACATGGTATTTCTTTACCTTCACATTTTACTGTTGCTGATCTTACAATGTCTGTGTTATAGTCCTTCAGGTTGAGCACTATTGGCTCATTGAGTTTTGGTGTTTTGGAATTGTTTGTAACTGTAATTGTGATGTCTTTCTGGGAAAATCCAGGAATACTGAGCAGCAGAGTTATTACGCCTGTTAATATTTTTTTGTTCATAGCAATTAATTTTTATTCAATGCAAAGATACGTCTAAATAATTTAAATGCAAAATTGAAATTGGCTTATAACAAATATTGTTGTATTATATGTATAAAAACAAAGTTGATTTATGCTTTTGTTAATGTTAGTTGTTTATTAATAAATGTGGAATATAAATTCATTATCGTTGACTGATTTTTATAAAATTAAAGTTAAATTGCCGTTTTTTAGAGTTTAATTTAATTTTTTTAGCTAATATGTTTGGGGATAATTAGTTTTTTACTAACTTTGCAGGGTAAAAGATTAATGTGTAGTGAAGTTTTCCAAATGGTTATTAGTATTATCAGTTTTCCTTCTTGAGGCATGTGAGCTTAAATTGAAGCCTTTTGAAGATGAGAGCGTCAAGCAACGTATTGAGGTATGTCGCTATGACCGCTTGGAAAGTCAGTATCTTACGACTGGAGATTTTTCTGCATTACAGCAGATGAATACAGACTTTCCTATGGAAACGAGAACATTACTTGAGGATGTTTTGAGAATTGGTGAGGTAAATGATCCGCAGATTAATCACAAGTTTTTGGCATTTTATCAAGATTCTACGCTTCAGACAATACTATCAGATGCAGAGGCTCAGTATGCAAATATGGATGATATAAACAAACTGTTAAACAGTTCGTTTGACCGTCTTAAAGTTTATATTCCAACGTTACCGATACCTCAGATATATGCTCAAATTGGTGCGTTAGATCAAAGTATTGTTGTTGGAAACCAGACCATAGGCATCTCATTGGATAAGTATTTGGGTAAAGATTATCCTTTGTATAAAAAATATTATTATCCATCACAGATCAAGACAATGACGCGAGATAATATAGTACCTGATTGCCTTAATTTTTATCTTCTCAGTCTTTATCCTATGCATGATTTCGAATCACGTACCCAGCTAGAGAGAGATTTGCATATAGGAAAGATTATGTGGGTTTGTAATATTGCTTTGGGATATAAATTTTTTAAATCCCGTTATGTCAATATGATAGACCAATATATGAATAAAAATAAGTCAATTTCAATAGAAAATCTTCTTAAGAACAATGATTATTCGTACATTATAAAGATGTAGAATGTAAATTTTGATATTGGAATATTCTGAAATTTTATATATTCAACAATATAAAAATACCCAAGAGTACGTTTTCGTATCTTGGGTATTTTTATATTGTTGAATTTTATCAACTCTCTTTAACTATGTCAGGGTCGCTAATTCTTATTTTACAGGAATTTTCTCAATTCTTCTCTGATGGCGTCCACCTTCAAAGGCAGTCTTAAAGAATACATCAAGTATTTTTTCAGCTGTTTTATTGTCAATAAAACGTCCAGGTAATACGATCACATTTGCATCATTATGTTGGCGTATGAGTTCACTTATTTCAGGTGACCAAACCAAGCCGGCACGAACACCCTGATGCTTGTTCAATGTAATAGCCATACCTTCACCACTTCCGCAGATACCAATGCCTGGATATACTTCTCCGCTTTCAATTCCTTCAGCCAAAGGATGTGCAAAATCGGGGTAATCACAGCTCATGTCACTATATGTGCCATAATCTTTATACTGATAGCCATGGTCTTCCAAATATTGGATGACAAACTTTTTTAACGGAAAGCCTGCATGATCGCATGCTAGTCCTACAGTCTTGATGTCCATAATTATTCCTCCATAAATAATTTAACCTGTTTGTATACGTTTTCGGCTGTATATCCGAGTTTTTCATCCAATACTTTATATGGTGCTGAGAATCCGAAGCTTGGCATTCCAAATACTTTACCATTGGCACCTACCAAACCTTCCAATGTTACAGGCAGACCTGCTGTCATTCCAAATATTTTGGCGTTTTTAGGAAGTATGCTTTCTTGGTATTCTTTGCTTTGATTGCGGAAGAGACCTTCACTAGGAACGCTTACGATGCGGATCTTTATTCCGTCTTTACGGAGAAGTTCTGCACCGGCAACCAATGTTGATACTTCAGAACCGTCAGCTAAGAGTATTACATCGAAGTCTTCATCTGAACCTGCAACAACATATGCTCCCTTGCGTGCCTGTTCGTAGTCATTTCCAGCCGGAAGTTTTGCGATGTTTTGGCGTGAGAATATAAGTGCTGTAGGCGTTTCCATATTTTCCATGGCCATAGCCCAACATACTGTTGTTTCATCTGCGTCAGCAGGACGGAAGACTCTTACGCTGTCTTTTCCATGATGGTTCTTGAGTTTTTCCATCAGTCTGATTTGTGCTTCCTGCTCAACAGGTTCGTGTGTAGGTCCGTCTTCACCTACTCTGAATGCATCGTGTGTCCAGATAAATTTGATTGGCACTTCCATTAATGCTGCCATACGTACAGCAGGTTTCATGTAATCAGAGAATACGAAGAATGTTCCACATGCAGGAATTACGCCGCCATGGAGATACATACCGATGCACATGCATGCCATTGTGAGTTCGCTTACACCAGCCTGGAAGAAAGCTCCGCTGAAATCATCTCTTACCATTGATGATGTCTTTTTCAAGAAACCGTCAGTCTTGTCGCTATTTGACAAATCGGCAGATGAACAGATCATATTAGGAACTTGTTCTGCAAGTACGCCAAGGCATGCGGCAGATGCTGCACGTGTAGCCGATCCTTCTTTCTGAACAACAGCACTCCAATCTACTTTAGGAGCATTGCCGCTGAACCATTCTTTCATCTGTGCAGCTTTTTCAGGATTTGCTTTAGCCCATGCTTCTTCTTCAGCATGACGTTTTGCTACAATTTGCTTTAATTCTTCTTTGCGTCTTGCATATAATTCCTGTACTTCGGGGAATATCTGGAATGGGTTTTCAGGATCACCTCCAAGGTTCTTTATTGTATTTACATATGCATTTCCGCCAAGAGGTGCACCATGTGTCTTGATACTGTGCTCATAGCTTGTGCCGTCCTCTTTAAGTGCACCTTTACCCATTACGGTTTTTCCGATGATGAGGGTAGGGCGGTGTTCTTCTTTTTGTGCCTGTTTTAGGGCCTCACGTATTTCGTCAACGTCATTTCCGTTTATTTTAATTACGTTCCATCCCCAAGATTTGTATTTCGCTTCAGTGTCTTCGTTCATAACAACACCACATTCTGTTGAAAGCTGGATGTCATTTGAATCATAGAACATAATAAGATTGTTCAGACCAAGTGTACCTGCAAGACGGCCTGTACCTTGTGAAATCTCTTCTTCTATACCACCATCAGAAATATATGCATATATTTTGTGCTGCATAACTTCTTTTCCAAGACGTGCTTCTAGAAATTTTTCTGCAACAGCGGCACCGGCAGCAAAAGTATGTCCCTGACCAAGAGGACCGGATGTGTTTTCTATACCGCGCTTAACGTCTCTTTCAGGATGTCCAGGAGTTGGTGAATCCCATTGACGGAACATGGCTAGTTCTTCCAATGTGAATTTCCCTTGCAGGCATAATGCGCTGTATAGCATCGGAGACATGTGTCCTGGATCGAGGTAAAAACGGTCTCTGCCTTCCCATGAAGGATTTTCAGGATCGTATACTAAAAACTCTGAGAATAATACATTGATAAAGTCTGAACCTCCCATGGCACCTCCGGGGTGTCCTGAGTTTGCTTTTTCTACCATAGATGCAGCGAGAATACGTATGTTGTCTGCTGCTTTGTTCATTAATTTTTTATCGTTCATTATATTTAGTATTAAATTTGATGATTTTCGGGTTATATCTAATAATTTGAAATTATCTTACTTATTACATGCAAAGATAGTTAAATCTTATGATAAAACAAAAGAAAAAGACGTTTAAACTTCAATAAAGTTAATAATGATTTTATCCGCTTTTCTGCAATTGTTTTTATAAGATGATGCCTTATTGTTTATGGTTGCTATTTGTGTTTAATGATAAATGTCTGTTGGTTTTATTTTCATTAATTTACTCCATACGAAATGTGGCATTTGGGCTTGCGATATGATATGTTTTATCATCTAAAAGATGACCATTTGACTTCTAAAAGGAGTCTGTTTAAAATGCCACAATGAAAGTGGCGTTAATGTCTGATTGACAGACACTAACGCCATCTTAGACCCTAGAATAGCTCTTTTTCTGTAAATTGTCCGAGTTTAAGATATTTTTTGTATATATCCTCGTATGCTTTTACATTTTCAGGCTGTGGAATATATTCTTTAGAGAATCCGCTATTCATGTTTTCTATTGCATCTTCAACTTTCTCATATATTCCTGCTGCTGTTGCTGCAAACATTGCGGCTCCTAATGCGCATGCTTGGTCTGTATTGCAAACTTTTATTGGCTTATTGATGACATCACACATTGTCTGCATTACAAATGGTGATTTAAGCGCGATGCCTCCAATGCCTATGACATTGTCGATTACTATTCCTTCGCTTTCAAATCTGTCAACAATAGCTTTTGTTCCATATGCTGTGGCTTCTACTAATGCGCGGAAAACTTGTGGGGCATTTGAGCCTAGAGTGAATCCGGCAATTGTTCCTTTTAGTAACTGGTTTGCATCTGGAGTGCGTCGTCCGTTTATCCAGTCGGTTGCGATCATCGTGCTTTCACAGACAGGTATTTTTTCTGCTTCTTCGGTTAGTTTGACGATAATTTTATCGCAAGTTTTTTCAACAATATTGTCAATTTCTTCTTTAGATAATTTATCGCCGATTGTTTGAGGCAGGATTTCTCTTACGGGGAATTCAAGTATTCTTCTGAACATGGCATAGACATCGCCAAAACTTGACTGACCTGCTTCAAGGCCAACCATTCCGGGAATTACGCTGCCATCAACTTGTCCACAGATACCTTTTATACATTTTGTACCGATTTCATCATATGATGCAACCATAACGTCGCATGTTGATGTTCCTATTACACGTACAAGCGTATGAGGAGTAACTCCGGCACCAACAGCACCCATATGACAATCGTATGCGCCTCCGGCAACAACAACATCTTCATTAAGTCCTAGACGCTTTGCCCATTCTTTGCATAGATGTCCGACAGGTTTATCTGCAGTTTCTGTCTCCTCGAACAGTCGGGCACGGAATCCGGCAAGTTTAGGCTCTAATGAAACAAGAAAATCTTCAGAAGGAAGACCTCCCCATTCTTTATGCCACATTGCCTTATGGCCACATGCACAGCGGCTGCGGACAATGTCTTTTGATTTATTTACACCGGTCAGTACAGCTGGCAGCCATTCACAATATTCAACTATTGAATATGCCTTCTGAGCAACCTTGCTGTCTTCACGTAAGATGTGCATCGCTTTTGCCCAGAACCATTCAGCAGAATATATGCCACCTTCATATTTAGCATAGTTTATTTCTGACTTTGCACATGCTAAGTTTATCTCTTCAGCTTCTTTTACTGCAGTATGGTCTTTCCATAATACAAACATTGCATTTGGATTGTCCTCAAATTCTGGCAGCATTGCCAATGGAGTGCCAGTCTCGTCTGTGAAGGCAGGTGTTGATCCTGTTGTGTCAAAGGCAATTCCGACAACATTCTTGGCAACTTCTTGTGGACATTGGCTTAAAGCATCTTTTACCGTGCCTTCCAGCACCTCAAGGTAATCCTTGGGATGCTGGCGCCATTGGTTCGTTTTAGGGTTGCAATATAATCCTTGTTTCCATCGTGGATAATATTGTACGCTGGTTGCTAATATTTCACCCGTTGTAGCATTTACAACTAAAGCCCTGGCTGAATCACTTCCGTAATCAAGGCCTATAACGTATTTTGTCATAAAACTACAGCAAAGCTTTGTTCAACATGTAATAAACTTCATTGAAGCGCAGTTCTTTACGGAACTCATCAACCTTTGTATTTTCATTGATGAATACACACTCTATTCCTGCAATTTCTGCATAATCCTGCCAATATTCTTCAGTAAGATCGTATGAGAAACAGCTGTGATGTGTGCCTCCTGCGTATATCCAACATCCTGCTCCAACTTCAAAGTTGGGTTGAGGAATCCAAAGTGCTGATGCAACGGGGAGTTTAGGCAATGCCTTAGGTTCGATGCATTTTACATCGTTTACAATCATTCTGAAGCGGTTGCCGAGATCTACTACAGTTGCAGTAACACCAGTTCCTACTTTTGAAGTAAATACAAGACGGGCGGTCTGGCTCTTTCTTACTCCTATGCCAAGGAAATGAACTTCAAGTCGTGGCTTAGATGCAGCAATCAGAGGTGATACTTCCAGCATGTGTGACTGCAGGATAGAACTCTGTTCACCGTTAAAGTTGAGCGTATAGTCTTCGAGGAACGAACAGCCGTTAGGCATGCCTTGTGTCATGACCCAAATACTGCGGTATAAGGCTGCTGACTTCCAGTCGCCTTCTGCGCCAAAGCCATATCCTTCAGCCATGAGTCTCTGTGAGGCAAGTCCTGGAATCTGATCGAATCCCATTCCGCTTTTTTCTACGTCTACGTCACCAAGGTCATCAAAGTTTGTCGTGAAGCCTTTTGCACCTTTGGCTTTCAGTATGGCACGTAAAGCGAGTTCCGCTTTTGCTGCATTCCATACTTTCTTATATGCTTCGCTTGTCTTATCCTCAAGTGAACTGTCATGGTCGTATTCATTGAAATATGTAGCAACCAGATTGTCAACATCAGCGTCCTTTATTTCTTTAAAATAGCTAAGTACTTCGCTGAATGGACAATAATCTACATGATAGCCCAAAACCTGTTCTGCTGCAACCTTGTCGCCGTCAGTAACAGCTACATTATTCATCTGGTCGCCGAAACGCAGGATTAACATGTCTTGTGCATCTGCCCATGCTGCACATACACGTTCCCATACAGCAATATGGTCCTGTGTCTTTTCTTCTTTCCAGTATCCAACTACAAGTTTTCTCCTTATGCGCATACGTGATATTATGTGACCGAACTCTCTGTCTCCGTGAGCACTCTGGTTGAGGTTCATGAAGTCCATGTCAATAGAATCCCATGGAATTTCGGCATTATATTGTGTATGCAAGTGGAGTAGTGGCTTGTGAAGTATCTGAAGTCCATGTATCCACATCTTGGCAGGAGAGAATGTGTGCATCCATGTTATTACACCGATACATTTTTTCTCATTGTTGGCAGCTGCGAAAAGTTCTGAAACTTCTTTGCTGCTATTTGCGGTTCCCTTATATACCACTTTAATTGGAAGTCTTCCTGAATCGTTCAGTCCGGCAACCATTTCTTTTGAATGTCCGTCAACTTGTTTAACTGCATCACCTCCATATAGAAGCTGAGCACCTGTTATAAACCAAATTTCGTAATTTTCGAATGCTTTTATCATAGTTGTAATTACTTTTTTATGTTATTAAATTTTATTTCTTTTGTCCGTAATATGCGTTTGGTCCGTGTTTCCTGCTGAAATGTTTTTCAACGAGGAGAGGATTCATTGTTGTATCTGGGTTAACCATGAAAGAAACAAATGCCATCTTGGCAACTTCTTCCATCACAACGGCATTATATACAGCGTTGTCTGCGTCTGTTCCCCATGAGAATGGTCCATGGTTCTTAACCAATACCCCTGGAGTGTGCACATAGTTGATTCCTTTGAAGCGTTCTACAATGACATTGCCTGTTTCTTTTTCATACTCGCCCATCTGATTTTCTGTCATATCTTTTGTACATGGTATGGCATCGTGGAAATAATCTGCATGTGTCGTGCCGATATTTGGAATGTCTTTGCCTGCCTGTGCCCATGCTGTAGCATATGTAGAGTGGGTGTGTACAATGCCTCCGATTTCGGGAAATGCGCGATACAAGACCAAGTGTGTCGGTGTATCTGATGAAGGATTGAGATCTCCTTCAACAACTTTTCCTGTAGCGAGGTCTACAACTACCATGTCAGATGCCTTCATATCGTCATAGCTTACGCCTGAGGGCTTTATTACAACAAGCCCTTTTTCGCGGTCTATTCCAGATACATTTCCCCATGTAAATATTACCAAGTTATGTTTTACAAGGTCAAGATTGGCCTTAAAAACTTTTTCTTTTAATTCTTCAAGCATAATTCTTATAATTTAAATGTCGGATCTTCCATGTATGCATCATTATCCTTAATTCCGCAACACTTTGATTTAACTTTATTTA